>MDTD01028526.1_pt1 | contig 17783 bp, 32 predicted proteins | sample 811221 | NCBI WGS metagenome assembly MDTD01 (sample SAMN05326646, study PRJNA326480) | marine metagenome | isolation source: seawater | place: Pacific Ocean: South West | collected 2011 | reverse complement strand
TAAACCTATTGCCATATCACTAGAAAAAATAGAAGGAAGTGTATCATCACTGTCTACTAGAACGCAAGAAGCAAATTGTCTGATAGGAGTTCTCACTCCTGACATAACCGGAGTTGGAATATTAATTTTGTGTAATGAGATTGCATCGTAGTATTTTTTTATATAAGACATTCTATTTTTCTTAGGATAGTCAGCAAACAATGTTGCCGCAATCATCATGTACATATCTTGTGGAGTCTCATACAGTTTACCCGATGATCTATCTTGTACAAGATATTTGTCTACAACCTGTCTTAGACCTGCATATGTAAAGTTTAAATCTCTGTCTCTTTTAATCCAAGTATTAAGTTTTTTAATTTCAGTTGAAGTATAATTTTCTACTATGCCTTTGTCGTAAACACCTAGTCTAATATTTCTAACTATTAGTTTAAGCAATGGCAAATATTCATATTGTCCGTGTGCTTCTTTTCTTACATCATAAGACAAAAGTCTTGCCGCGGCATACTGATAGTTTGGCGTTTCCAAACTAATTAAATCATTTGCAGAACGTACTAAAACATTTTGAATATCTTTAGTCGTCATGCCATCATAAAACTGTATGTTAGCATTCATTTCTATTTGTGAAGATGAGACACCCGAAAGACCTTCACAGGCTTCTTCTACTACAAAATGTATTTTGTTGATGTCTAGGCTCTCGGTCTTTCCACTACGTTTTAAAACTTTCAAATTTGCGTTATTCGTAGTGTTCATTACTCTTTTACTTTTTATTCCTGGTGTCTGTAAATTTTTTTGTGTTGTTGTTAAAGTCATATTTATCGTAATTTTCAATTCTCCATTATATATAAAACCTTGACGTCGTTTTACATTTTTTAACTGTTTTAAGATTATAAAAGATTAATTTATGTTTGTCTACTGATTAATTATAGTTGTATATAATAATTTGTGTACAACCTACAATTTTATTACAAGTTAAACCAAAGTCTCAACTTCTACATCCATCTTTGCCGCCGCACCAGTATTGGTAGTAGTGTATTTTACAATAACCGTTTTATCAAGTGATGTAGAATCGTCTCTTCCAATTGTTGCCGTAAGTTCAACACCAACGTCAGATGCACTTTCAGTAAAGTTGTCGTCGAATTGCACTCCGGCTGATGAGGCACAAATTGTAAATGTACCAACTCTAAAGTTTGAACCTCTTTCGATTTTGTAATTCAACACAATCGATTTTCCAAGAGAAGTAGATCCTGCTGGAAATTCTAAAGTAGTAGTGGTGGCCGATGATTGGTTGTTTACTAACGAAATCTGTTTGACTGCCTTAACCTGTTTACCAATTCCTTGTACTTCAGGTGCTATGTTAAGTTCTGAACTATTGTCAGTACGTCTTAAATCAGTTCTTTCAAAATAGTCTGCAATACTCTCACACTCGTCGGCATTATACTCTACAACAGGTACTTCTCTAATCGAGCCAACACCTTCAAAATTATTTCCTACTGTTTTAGCATACCAGTTTCCAAAACTTACAATATTTTTAATACTTCCGTTGTCAAGTACACTGATTGCGTTTTGTCCGATGTCGCTCCAATTTGAATTTAGAAATTGTATATTTCTAGGACCTGTTATTAAACCATTAGAAGATCCGTTTGTTGTTTGTCCTAATCTTGCACCATAGAATGCAGTTGAAAATTTACAATCTCTAAATCTAACTGATGTAATGTCATGAGATAGATCTACAAGCCTTGCATACTTTGTAAATGTGCATTGATCAAAAACAATATGTTCAGATGTAAGTGCTGTTGTTGATCTATTTGTGATCGCTTTAGATCCAGATGCATCTGCTCCACCTGATGCATACGTTCCTTGCCATTTACAATTTCGTGCATATAAATTTGTTGTACTATCAATAGATAATCCTACCTTTGCTGTCATCTGTCTGAAAGTAATTCCTTCTAAAGAAATATTTCTCGGAGTTACCGCACTGCTATTTCCTATACTTCCGTGTCCTTGTCCTGCGTTATCGACTGTCACTGCAAGATTATCTCCAGACCCTGTTCTGTGTAATATAGTTTTGTCTTGTCCTTCACCAACTAAATGTGCATATGGCGGAATTTTTATTTCAGCAGTAATGTTATATTGTCCTGCAGGAAAGAATAATATTCTTCTTGATCTGACATCTGTTTTATCTGTGTGTCTATAAAGTTTTTCTAATGCCTTGTTTATTGCTAGGACATCGTCAGTTGAACCATCTCCTTTTGCACCAAAGTCTTTGACTGAAACTCTTTCGTCTAATTTTGTTTGTAATGTTCTCTGTGTAGCCTCTCCGGATAGTCCTGGATCACCTAAGTAACCGTGATATAGATATTTTAAAGCGGCACCAAATGCAGATGAACCTGTTGTAACAATTTCAGTGTTTCCTATATTAGGAGCACCGTCCGCCAATGTTCCGTTACCTATGTATAATTTTTGATCGTCAATTACCCAACCCAATTCACCAGCCGCTAATTGTGGCAAATCTGTTGCTTTTCCACGTCTGTGTTGTATTCTAGATATCTGTACTATTGGCATATAATTTCCTTTGTAGTGTTATTTATTAAAGGATTGCCTTGTAGTATTGTTCCAATTTAGCATACCATTGTCCAACCCAATGGTCGTAATTGTCTATTTCAAATGTTTGATATTCATTGTTTTGTGTGCATATAAAGATTTTACCTGTGTTTATGCTTGTGCCGTATTGAATGTTATGTGCTTCTGAATAGGCAACTAATTGTAAAAAATAATCTTCTACCCATTCTTTTTTCTTTAATTTACGAGCCTGTTTGAAATCCATTATTGCAGGTTGTCCTTTGAATACTCCAACAAGGTCAGTAGTGCCTGCGTACAATTCTGGATAATACAAATTTACTTCAGATCCCCAAACTTCTGACACGTCCTTTAATCCATTATCTATTATTACATTTGCCATCTTGTATGCTTTTTGTTGTATTAAATTTGAGCCTGGAGTTCGATCCTCTCCTTTGACGTGCTTCTCTAAACTTCTGTGCATGACTGTTCCTATGTTTGCACTTTCAGTTGTAATTTGTTGTGCTTTTTGTTCTCCTATCCTTTTCCTCCAGGCGTGTAAATGTGTCATGTCTTTTGTGGCAGACAAAACTGTGGTAACAGAAGGCACAGTTCTACCATCAGGAGTTTCGTAATGTCTCTTTTTATTTTTTGTGGTTCTGTTTATTTCGCCGTAAGGATATTTTTGAACATAACGGATACCTTTACTTTTTAACACGTCTTCTGATATTTTCACTTTGTTAGTATATTTGAATATACAGTTTTCTGCAACCTTAATTAGGTGTTGGTATTTCTCCTGCGTCATACATTCTCACGAACTCTTCATACATTATTCTATAATTGTCATAGTTTCCGTTAAAGTATTCCTTAAGAGTATATTCATAATGCCAACTGCAATTACTTGCGATGTCATATGGTAAAAGCATTTGTCCTGCTAGGATGTTGCATTCATGTATGACTGTTAGGAGAGTTACTAAATCTATCAATTACTTACGTCTATTCATAGCAGACTTGGCCATCTTTTTGACAACGTCTGTACTGCCTTGGTTATCAAAATCCATTTCGGGATCAGTTTCTGCATCTTTTTCAGTTTGTATAACAATTTTTTCTCTATCAAAATCTTTGACAACTTTTTTAAGTTCGTCGCCTTGGTCATACATCTGTTTGAATAAGTCGTAATTGAAAGTTGGGAATCCTGTATTCTTCATGATACTTGTTACTGCATCAAAACTAATTTGAGATGATTGGTCTTTTTCGTTTGCTTCACCTCTTAATTGATTAAGAGTATTCATTAAAGCACTTAATAATTGTTTATTGGAATTTTGAAATTCTAGGAATCTCATCGGGTTTACTTCCCCGCTAATTTACTGAATAGTCTATTTGATTGTTCGAAAACTTCTTTTGATTCTCTTTGTTCTCTACCTTCGGGTTCAGTTCCGCCTGCTTCTGCATCTGTGGCACCAAACTCATCTGATACTTCTGCATCTGGTCCTTCTAAATCATCGAGTCCTGTTTCTGAATCAGTGTTCATTGTATCATCTGATCCCATAGGTTCTGAAGCAACTTCCTCACCTGTTAATATTCTCACACCGTTATCAAGTTCTTGTCTTGTTGTACCAAGTGTTGCTTCTGCTTGTTCGATAGCAGGTTGGATTTTTTGTAGGAAAGCATCTGCCTTTTCTGCTCCCATTTCGTCTCTAATTCTGTCAGCAAGTTCTAACATACCTTCAGTTTTCATTGATGCTAGATCTTCTAAGAAAGATGTAACTTTATCCATCATGTCTTTTGCCGCTAATATTAATTCTGATTGTTCTTCTACGCCTTCTTTTACTTCTTTACTTGCCATAAGTTTTGAAGCCGCTGTTCTTTCATCTGGACTTAATGCTTGTCCTTTTTTAAGTTTTGCTTTAATTGGGTCTGTTGCTTTTGCAAGAATAGGATTTCCTTTATCCATATTATCATATTCTTTTATTGCTTGATTTACAATGTCCAACATCATTTGACTCTTTTGATAATCATGATTTTTAAGTTCATGACCGAAGTGTTCGTTTTGTGTAATGTTGTGGATTCTAGTTCTAACTTTATTTGCAGTATCTTCTAATTCTTCTTTTGTGAATTTGCTCAAGTCCATTGTTTGATTGAATCTTGATTCAAACTGGCTTAAAAGTGATTCAGTAGTAATCGGTTTTGTAAGTTCGTTGCTGTGCATATGATATATTTATGAACTAAAACTACATTATGCAGAAAAGGTTTGGGTGAATATATCCATAATTTTCTGCTTGTATTCGTCCGCTAGGCGGTTTGCATCTTCAAATTTTTGTGTTTGTATTTCCATACCCACCTCATTTTTTTCTTTTTTAGCCATTTTATACATTCTTTTAGAATTAGTAATAGCAAATAGATGTGATGCAAATTGCTCGTCTAATTTAAGTACCTGCGTTGGCTCTCCCTTACCATCAGCAAGATTATGAGCAACAAGAATTGCAGTTTGCTTTAGATGAATGTCATCGTATATGATAGTTGCTTTGACCATATCTGCAATAACATAGATATATCTTGTACCATCAGAACGTTTTGGAACAATAGCAATATTACCTATTAGAATGCCTTTAGAAAATTGCTTAGGTAGATGCCGAAAAGGTCTGCGTTGCTCGTCCTTTTTTGCCAGATTCGCAAGTTTAGATTTGAGGCCATATGCTTCAATCTGCTTTACCAGTTCATATCTATTTTTTATTGCCATGGTGCGATATCCGTATAGTTTTATTTACAGCAAATTGGGTATCGGTTGTAAGTTTTTTCCTTACAAGAATACTTTTATCTGCTAGAACTTTTGCAATTTGAACTTCTTCTGCCGGAAGTTCGCTTTGCCTAAAATACGGTTTCTGTGAGTACTTATTGAGGAACTGTAATTGGTTCTCTGAAATCCATACTCGCACCTTTGCGGAAATATTAATAAACATAAAATTGGTAATTTAAATTAGTTATACTAGCCTGGCATTTTCATAAGGATAACCACCACTGTTGATAGTAATCCTGCTATGACTGTGCCTGCTGTTGCGATAATAGTTTTTGAATGAGATTTTTGTCCTGTTTTCATATCTTCATTGATATGATTTAAGGTTGTTTCAATCGCAGATAGTCTGTCGTGTAAACCTTTATATCTTTCAGCACATAGGTCAACGTGTGCTTCTAAATTTTGTTTTTCTAAGTCTGTACTCATAAATCTCAATTCCTTTTTAACATCGGTTAGATGGTTGTGTAGAGCCTGGAATTGTGCCTGTGTCATTGCCTAGAATGCCTATTAGTGTGTTAATGTTGCCTAAGTGTGCCTTAATCAATGATATTTATCGGAGATAGTGTAAATGATAATGTATGTCTTTTTTAGTTATCGTATTCAGATAACACTTCTTGGACGATATCTCTGGCATTCAAATCCTCTTCGTCCTCTTTGACCTTTAATATGAATGTATTTCTTATGTCATCGTCCTGCGTTAGGAAAGCATTTTTAGGAAAGGTAGCAGTCTCCTTACAGAATGATAATACAGGTATCAAGTCTAGGTCCTTTTCCACTGCACCTGTGGCTCCATCACTATCCTGATAAACATCGTTTTGATCAGTAAAAAATATGAAGGTCCATACCTTATGTTTGCCTTCGTATACTTTACCAAATCTAGTATTGCCTGTTACAATATTGGTTATGACTGGATGTTGTTTCCAATTAATGTTTGCCCTAAGTTGTAGCGATTGAACAAGTGTATTAAAATTTTGTTGTTGATTTTTTGCAAGAGCCAGTGACTCTTTGTCATGTACAAGATAGCCACTCTTTGTTGTGAACGGAAATGCTTTGTTTAAGTTTCCATTATCTGATACATCTACTAGGGTTTGTACACAATATATTGACATTATTACTACTTAACACTCAAGACAAAAGGGCAAACAATTTCTTGCCTGCCCTTCTGAATATTTTTTATTCGACTTATCTAATTAATTAGATGCTTTTGTCGAAATCTGCTAATAACGATGAAGTGATTCCAGTTGAACCAATACCAAAGTTTGAACCTGCCGTAAATGCGCCTGTTCCTTGGATTGCAACTTGAACATCGTCAGTTGTTCCTGGTGTGAATACACCTGACTCTGTTAAACAAGAAACACCTGCAACTGTATGTGCATCGTTTGTTCCTGCTACGTCACCTGCCGCTAGATATCTTAATGCCGCATCTAATTCGTCTTGCGTCATATTTGATTTAGCAAGATTGATGATTCTAGTTTTTGGACCTAAACCATTGCTGTTTCTTGCCGCTTTAGTTGATGTTAAACCTGCCATTGTAATATCCTCCTTCTTTATCTGATTTACATGACTGCGTCATCGCTCCGATGACACGTTGCTAGTATTTAGTAAATTGATTGGTAAATTTTGTGGATATATTACCGTTTTTGGTTCTTTTTGGCTCTTTCATGTATAGAAAGTAATAATCTTACAAAACCAAAGCCACCGTTTGCAATTTCGTCTATCATTTTCATTATTGGAACATAAGCACTCACCACGTTTGCTGGAAGAGATTTTCCATCCTTAGCAAGTTCTACAGCCATTTTTGCTCTTCTAATATTTGAAGGTCCTACAAGCATTCTATAGGCATTTAACTCATCACCAGACATAGATTTTGTATCTGTTTCTAGTTCAGCATCAAGTACATTATCTAATTCAAAGTTTTGTTTTTTAGAAAATTCTTCAACTTTTCTAGAAATATCTGTGCCTGACAGTTTTGCTCTAACAGCCTGAAGCAACCTTGTAACTGTAATTTTTTTTCTTCTTGTATCTAAAGATTCAAAATCTGCTATTGCTCTACGTAAATTTTTATAATCTGTATTCTTTATTCCAAGTCCGGTTTCCATTGCAGTTAAAAAAGTATAGTCGTCGTTCATTAGTCTAAGGTATCTTTTTACAACCAAAGTTGGAACACTTTGCCTTTGTCTCAAAGCCTGAGCAGAATTCTTATTTGATAATTTTAATGTAATAGCAGGGTCACCATCTACAACTGCTAACATATTATGAAGATCGTTTGCTGAGTATCTTACTTTATCAAACCCACCATAGGTCATTGTTTCACGAGCATATTGTCTTGCCCAGTTTTTTGTTTGAGAGAAACGTTTCAATAATGATAAACTTAAGAAACTAATGTATATTTTTTCACATATTTCTTGGAATGTATATCTTGCAAGATCGCCGGGTCGTCTAACTACTCTGCCTTCTGCTACGTATTTTAAAAACGGTGTTTTCATAGTAATATTTATTTGCCAAACTTTTTGATGGCAGTTAGATTTCTTCTAGAGAATCCTAATCTATCTACAAGTTTTACAGCATTTCCTGACTTGTCTACTGCAACAAAACCTTCTGGGTCAGTAACTTCTAATCCGTTATCGGTTTGTGCAAATGATCCTATAGCCATTGCTTGATTCATTTTATTCAATACAAATGCTTTCATTGTTTGCACTGCTTTATAGAATGTTAGCATGGCTTGTAGAGGTTTTCTAACTCTAGCAAGGAACTGTGGCATCTGTTTCATTTTGTCTTGTCTTAATGCAAGAGCCTTTTGTGCCTTGAGTCCTGCAATTTGTTGTTGCATTCTAGCATTATAAAATTCTTTGAATCCTCTTAGGTATTCGTTAATGTTAGTTGGTAACTGTCCATCTTTGACCATTGCATTAATATACATTTGAAAGTATCCAACAAAGTCATTGTTCTGTCCTAGTTGATCAGTAAGGTTTCTCGGAACATTTGATAACAAGGATTCCAATTTATCAATACCGTTCATGAACTGTGATGTTTCCTTTGATGTAAATTTTGCAGATCCAGACACATCTTTGTAAGTTGCATTATCAAAAAACACATCAGGATCTCGTGCAAATGAACTTACATCTGCTCCTCCTGTTGCATTCATGTCCGCCAGTGTTTCTCCAACATAAGTCGTATGGAATATTATGCCTAACTTTGCGGCGTCGATCTGTTTGCCTAGATCAGATTGTTCTTCAACTGCATACGTGATTGTGTTTGGTGTAAATGTTATGTGTGGTTTGCCTTTGATATTTTTTCTTGTGATGTCATTGTCAGTGAACAATAAGTCTCCTTGTACCACTCCTTGAATGTTTAATTTTTGTAGATGTACAAGGCACTTTAATAATTTTTGTCCTAGATCATCGGTGCCGTGATTTCTTGCAATATCTTTTTTAGTGTAATTAATCTTTGCACCTTTGGCGAACACTGATTTTGTTCCTACAAAGAACTTTCCATTATCTGGATTAGTACCACACACCACAGCAGGTGCACCGTCCCATTTGACTGATACTGATACTGCCTCTGATGATGTGCCTTGTAAAGTTACAAGTAAACCTTTGAAATACTCTACAACAGACTTACCGCCTTCAAATCCGTTTGTTATTACAAGATCTTCGATGTGTTCTAAATGTGTTCTCTTAAACTCGTTAAGGACGTCTTCTATTAACATTACTCATCCTCTTCTCTGTATTCACCCTCTTTAATGACTAATGATTCTTTAATTCTTTTAAGTTCTTTTATTCTTGAAACACCGTTATTGAATTTTGTTGGGTCCATCTGTTTCACTGCTGTAAGAAACTTTTTTTCTAATTTATATGCTGTTTCTTGATCAAAATTCTCTCGTATATAACCAAATAGATTAATAGATGAATCAATTATGTGACTTGCTCTGCTTAAAACCAGATTTTCTTTATCCTGTGTCTTGTTAACAGATGTAAGTTCTTCTAATATGCTACGAGTTTTGTTTTGCATAATGGTATTTAACTCATATTATAACAGAATTATATTAAAAGTCTATGGCCAAACTATAAATATCTTTAATATGGGCCGTTATGTCATTAGTTTTATTAAAAACATCGCAGAAAAAGAACAAGAAACACAATGTTCTAAAGAATAACCCAGCAATTTATACCTTCCAAAGTTCACACTCTTATGATATAGACAGCGACGAAGACGGTCTTGTCGTACTAGGTATAGTGGCAGGAGTTATTGGATTATGGTGGGGAATAATACATCTAATTGATGCCTTTACATTTAATTTTATGGTATGGTGGGCGGAACCATTTACCATTATACCTTTGTTCATGTACATGATGATGATGGAGTTTATGCAAAGGAAAAATCCTCTACATTGGTGGCCGCTTATATGGGGATATAAAATTAAGATTCCAGACAGTCAACAAATAGTTTTACATCCTATAGACGAAGATGAACTAATTGAAAAGTATGGTGGACCTCTAAATGTTTATATTGTAGGAAATTGTATTCAGTTCCGTAAGAAAAAAGATGCAGTTGTGTTTAGTTTAACACACTCATAAAAAAAGGGCGATAGTTTCCTACCGCCCTAATCTTGTCTCAATTATTATGCAGAGTAGTTAATTACTTTTCTACCTGATTTTTTAAGCAATGAAATGATGTTTGATTTCATTGTAAGTGCAGAAGACTTAGGTGCAGTACCTAATACTTCTACTGTAAAGTCGATACCTTTAGATAACAACTTGTTAGTTGCAGTCTTTCTAGCAGTACCTTTTACAGCCAAGTTTTTGAACTTGATTTTACCACCGTGAACTTCACCGTTTACTTTGTAAGCAGACGCCGGCTCCGCAAATACTCCGATTTGCTTTGCTCTAGATTTGAAGTTTCTAGTGTACACTACGTATTGTGTTGAGTTTGCCATGATGTTTTTCTCCTCTTCATGAATTGGAAAAAAAGTTTTAATGATTGTTGATAACATCTGTGCCTTTTCTCCTTTGGTTAATGGTTGTAGAAGTTTCTTTCACTGTTATTCTTACAACCTACAAAACACATTATATACATTTTTATATAAATGTCAACCGTATGGTGCTGGTAAAGTTGGTTATGCTGAAATTACAGGATTAACCATGAAAGTAATAGGCCAATGTCCGCTAATTTTTTCTCTTTGATACTTGATTACATTAATGTTTGTTACTTCGACTTTACTATTTTTGGTAGTAATAATCTTATCTATATGGGCATGACTGCCGTTTGCTCTTGTGAAGGCACTTATGTTGCTCAAATGATTTACCAGTCCTCTAGACTCCAGATTTATTCCGTATTGTCCAAGTTCATCGTCCTCCATATGCAAGTCTGTGCAAAGAACAGTTTTGTCGTCTACCATATCTAATATTTCTTTTGCTTGTTCTTTGAATATAAAATCAGGGACATCTGCACCTGGGTCAACAGATTTTGACATTGTACTAGGATAACTTGTGAACCCACTTATTATATTATAGTCTGGATAATATAACTTTTGCCAAACTTTGCATTGGTTTTCATTAGCACCATCAACAAAAAACTTATAGTTTGAAAATTCAAAATCGTCTGGCTTTTGTTTGTAGATCACACAATTACCTTTCGCCCACTCATCTCCGTCTTCAGGACTTGTATAATTTCTTATGTATTGTTTTTCTTCTTTAACAAAATCTTTATAGTGTTCAGGAAATCTATTCACAACACAAAGATCAAACCACTCGTCGTTTATATTGAATTCTGGCTCATGTCCAGGATTAAGTTGTTCATGGTTAAGGTAAAGTACTTTCATACAACGTAAATTATAGCATTGACATATCTATTTGTCTATCGTAATATATAATTACAATGCCAATAGTTACTGAAATATATTCTCGAGAAGACATAGAGAACAAGGATAGGAAGATACAAGAACTAGAAAGAGATGTTGGTAATCTTAAATTCCAAGTATCAGAGTATCAACAAATTGTAGAAGAACTGTCAGAGAAACTTGCTAATTACTCTCGAACAAGATCACAAAACAAAGAGTGATATCCATACGCAAATGTTTGTGTGTGTAAAAGATTAGATTCAATTATTTCAAATCCGTGTGCTTTCAATAGTCTGCATAAGTCTGGCTGATCATTGTTAACCATTTTATGTCTTTCATCTATGTTTAGAACTTGAAGATTGACATACTTAGATCCTAGTGGATGTTTGTAAGCACCTTTATCTTTAAGTGTTTCTACCCATATCTTTTTATATTCCTTAAACACTTTAGGGATTGCTTCTCCAGATAATCTATCAGCATTACATAATAAAGTGTTGCCGTCCAATGGCATTATGTTGTTACAAAGTGATTCATAGTGATAAAATCTTCCAGTAGTTTCTACTTTGTATTCATCACCAAGCACAGATTGTAACCATTCCGCACCCAACATATTTGATCTTGCACTTGTAAAGTAAAGTAAAGTTTTTCCAAATTTTAATATATCTGTACCAACAAATAAGGGTTGGTTGTTTCTTGTGTAAAGTTTGCTATCCTTCTGTGTGATAGTTTTATTTTCGAGATTTGATTTTGGAGCAACAATATAAACTCCTCCGTTCTCCTGTACATATTTTTTGATAGGATCATATGCCACTGCTTCATAATGCTTTGATCTATATGGGTGTGGACATTCAATTACCTTGTTGCCAATAGTGATTAAAGTTTCTCTCATATTAAGAGTATTCATTCCTGAACACACCCAATCATGTGTTGCGATTGCTGACTTCCAATCTTTCCTATGCGGTCTTATAACCTCAATGTTAAAATCTACTTTCAATCTATCTATTAACAAAAAAATGTTTTCATTAACTTTTTCTATGATCTCTTCAGGTATGGTATAAGGAAAGGTTGAACCTTGATTGCCTGGCCAAGTAAGCCATGTCTTGAATCCAGGATCTTCCATTGGCCAATTGGCACCATCGGGTCTGCCAACTACGATAGACTTTAGTTTACCAAATTCAGTGTTAGATTGTATATTCATTCTATACGTATTTAATGGCTCGCTATTGGCTCGCTATTAGGTCTTGATAATTTGATATTTTTATGAATAGTCCGGAGTAGGACCACCATACTTCTTGCCTTTGATCCTTTTGCCGGCAACCTTTTGTGTCTTGCCGCCAATTTTTTCGTTTCTGTTTCCTGTTCTTTTCTTTTTACCTTGTGATTTACAACTGCTGACCCAGGATGCAGGAAGATCCGATGTTGGTCTGGAACAGGCACTAGCAGGTGCAGGTCCAATGTTTTCTATGTTAAGTATTTCAGAGATCCTCATATTGTAGATATTTAGCAACATAAATGCAACGAGTTGATCTTAACTATTTGTAAACTTTTGTAAATTTTTGTGAGGTAAGTCTTAGGTTCTTTAGGTATAACTTGTCAGGTGTTTTAGGTGTTTAGGTGTTTTAAGGTATTTAGATGTAAGGTTTTAGGTACGACAAGAGTAAAGAATAAATACTCATATGAAGATCAAAGAATTTATCCTAGTGCCATCAAAATCACAAGATACTACATCTTGTGGCACTACATATAGTGGTCAAAAAGAAGGGTCGGCACAAGATATAGTATCGCAAGATATTGTGGAAAAAAATAGGTTGACCACAATTGATGAACATCCTGACCATTCAGCCATCGCAGAAGGTGTGAGCCAAATTTTAAGAAGGTCTCCAAAGCAAGGATTGAAAAAAGGATTTAGATGTACCACAGGACCAAGGAAAGGTCGTATCGTTGCCAAACCATCAACCTGTTTCGCGAAGAGAGATCCTCAAAAAGGAGCGAAGATCAAAAAGAAAAGACAGATGAAGGCAAGGCAGGCAGGAAAGAAAATGGCCATTACCAAAAGGTCCAGACCAGTATCAAGACGATTGAAGACCGTTCAGACAAAAAAGAAATCATCAACTCTACCATCGTACGGAGCAATTTCATCTAGAAAGCCATTACAGAAATCCGGTGGCAAAAAAATGAAATCTAGGATAGTCAAGCCTAAAAAGTAGTTCTCCTACATATAGTACCATAAAAAATTTCCGACACAAGATATAGTGCCTTTCAATCTGGCGAATAAGTCGCTATTTTATTAGGTTTTTTAGTCGGCTTTATATATACCGGATTTTTTCCACCAGGTTGACGGTATCCAAATCCATGTTATGCTCAATTATGAATCAAGGAGTTGATATGTATAAAGAAAAAGCAAGAAAGAAAAAAGATGTGAATCCTTTCACAATTCAAAAAGGATTTTATATTACAGAATTGAATATGGGAATGATACCCGGAGATGGATATGAACTTATATCTACTTCAGATGTCGCTGGTCCATTTAAGACTTTGGATAGAGCGAGAGAAATATTCAAAAAAATAATATGTGGAGATGAACATAGAAACCATTGGGATTTTGGTATTATTGGTCCTGAGCATAGACCAAATGGTTATCCAACGCCATGGTATAGTTTTAAAGAAAGAGAAGATTATTAATGATATTGGAACATACAATAGGAACACTAGACGAACTTTTTGATAATTTTATTGAAGAATATCAAAACGGAAATTTCACAGAAGGCGTATGTTCTTGGAATGGTGATGATGCTTTAATGCCACCTAAATCATTTGCCCACAAATTTAAAAAGATGGCAATTGAAATGGGATTTGATTTTGACCAATATAAACCATATGCAGACGAATTAGAAGATTGGTGCCAAGACCATTTATTACATTTGGAGAGTAAATTTAGATGAGTATTACAGGATTGATCACAGGTGTTTTCATGCTTATTGCTCCTACCGAGGAAGTCAATATCGCCACTAAGATTTATAAAGGTGCGATATTGACTGACAAGGTTATACAGAAAACCGAAGAAGGTAGTTGGGGAGCATCGGCACACGAAGAAGGATATCAAATAACAAAAGATTCAATATTAAAATTAGGAGGATTAAAATAATGACAATAATTGAAAATCATAAACATACCTTTCAAGTAGATGATTTGGGTCAATGGGATCTAGACGAAGATAGAAGTATAGTTCCGTCAATTCAAAATGCTTTGAAATACGAAGGTATTGATGCTGTCGTAGATGGAGAAGAAATGAATGCTTCAGTATTCTATGTTCATACAAGATCACCAAGAGATGTGGTTGAACAGGCCTTAAAAAACCAGCAGATTTACTTGGAAAATTAGGGGGTTGACGAATTTGGTAATTGCTATAAACTGAATTAATAATAACTAGGGAGGTTAAATTGAATAAAAAAGTAGAAAAAATAATAGAAGGCATTTATACATTAAACAACGAGGAATTGAATTCAGTTGTTGATGCTTTCAAACTAAGAAGAAATCAATTACATTACCAAGACGCTCAATCATTTAGAGTTGGTGATAGAGTATCTTTCAAAGGCAGACATAATGTCATTGAAAAAGGTACTATTGAAAAGATCAAGATCAAATACATCTTGGTTAGAACTGATAGAGGCCAAAGATGGAATGTTCCTGGTTCTCACTTAACACCAATCAAGGAGAAAGCGAATGCCTAATTGGTGCGATAATCAAATTACTATCACGGGGCCAAACTCCGTGATAGACAAGATAGAGAAGATTGTAAAGGAAGACGATAGTCACAAGAACACAGGTCTTCTTAATTTTTTCAAACCAATGCCTAAAGAACTTGAAGGCACGACATCACCAAGTTCATCAGCAGACAAGCCACAGCCGATGGTTGAAGGCTTTGATAACTGGTATGATTGGCGAGTAGAAAATTGGGGTACCAAATGGGAAGTATGTGAATTCTATGGTGTTGACAGACAGCACCTAAATGATTCTTTAGATGAATCAACGATATCGTTCGCATTCAGTTCAGCCTGGTCACCACCAATTAATGCTTATGAACAATTTCTAATAGACAATGAAAATTGTTCTTTGAAGGCATACTACTATGAAGGTGGCTGTGATTTTATGGGTGAATGGGATAACGGTTCAGACGATTGTTATGCTCCAAGCGATTACAAATCCACAGATGACTTTTGGCAGGACGGCATAGGTTCTACCTTAGATGATATTTTCAATATCACAGAGTCAATGGCGGAGTATGAAGCAGAACTTGAAGCAGAAAAAGAAGATGTTCATGAATATACCAAAGGTAATGCAATCAACATAGGGGAGGAAGTAGATGCCTAGATTAATAGATATCATACACGATAAACACGAAGACCTTTTTTATGAAGATAAAAGAGCAATGAAATTGACTCATTATGTAATGGCAGAAAGATGTCTACAGGCAGAAATGAAAGGTATCTTTACTGACTATGGACAAGGTGATTATGATACTCTAACTTATATTCTAGAAGGTGGCTTCAAAGGTTTTCACAATATGGAACCATCAGAGTTGATAGAAGAATATGAAGCGATTGAAGATAAGTGGTACGAGTTAGAAGCAGACGGCGAGTTGCCGATGGAACCATATGAAGAAGATCCAATTCATACATTGACGGAGAAGATATAATGCAATTTTATCCTAAAGACGAAAATCCAATGTTAGATGAAAGGTCTGCTAGATTCCATGGTAGAGTATTGAAAGAAGATTTGGCGACTCTGCCTTATGTGTTTGACACTACCAACCGAGACATCAATGTGGCAAGAGCGACAAATTATGTGACTTGGGACTATGGTAAGGATATGTGGTGTGAGGTTGATCACTTGATGATGAACTTCTATGTTCAAGCAAAGACAACGGATACCAGAGAATACCTTGAAGACAAGATCAATAGAGATGTGGTCATGCTTCTTAAAGGTCCGAGATACTATGAACAGGCGAAGGTGTATTGTACGATTGATATGGAATATCCAGAAGATGAAAGCATCTATGATATCGTCAAAGTGCCTAAGAAGAAAAGAAAGAAAGCAGGTTGGGGAGTATCAGGCAATGAAGGTGAAATCACTTACCATGTGACTCTCCATGTTCAAGAATGCAATAACACGGACTTGGCGATATATGATGAAGAAGGTCGTGGAGATTACTTTGATTTATCTGGCAAGAATTTAGAAACAGAAAAGGCGGTTGCTTAATGGCTTGGACACAAGAAGACGAAGAAAGATATCTATCCACACCTTGGGAAGATGAATTGTTTGATGAGATACAGAAAGGCGACAAGGTTTGGTATGAAAATCAACAAGGCCAAACTTGTATGGGAAGGGCGATGCTTCTAGGACCTGCAGGTTGGGTATTGAAAACCAAAAGCGGAGTTCAAGTTGTGAACGAAGGACATAATTATCTAGGTCATACACCTAGACCGGGTAGAACACCAGATCACCTAGGACATTTTTTGAATAAGCATATCGGAGACTGATGGATAGACTTTTAAAATATTGCCTGCCCAAAGACATACAAATTTGGTTAGAACAATACAAGGCTCCAACATATGAATCGGCCTTTGCCAAAGACATTCCAAATAGTATCTACAATCATCATATGGCGAGCAGACTGGCTAAGGTAATTCGTATTAGGAAAAAATATCGTGGAAAGTCTTGGGGCGGATATAGAAGGCCATCAGCATTTTGTCATAGAAAATTCGCAGAAAGATTCGCAATATATGAAAGATAGGATCAAAAAAGTCAATGAATATGCGACTTTTATGGAGGTTGACGGTATTACCATCCATGTTATACTGAATAAAACAAAGGAGAAAGTTGATTATGATAGAAGAAAATAAAGACCTACTTAAATTTAATTCAGAAGGTATTCATCCAGCAGATATGTTCTTGAATGCAAAAAAAGTTGCCATCAAGGCTGTTGATGATTTTGTAGCCAAACACGGTGAACCAATGTATTGTGGTTTCGCGAATGTTTCAATACATCCTGCAAGAGGCAGATTTGTTTCATTTATGAAAAAAGCAGGTATTGGTGACAAAGGATACGGCGGTGGATACAGAATATCTTACTATGATATTATTGGAAACGACCATGCTTATCGTGGAACTCAATCAATGGACATCAAAGAGACTGCCTGTGAGGCATTCAGAGATGAACTTAGAAAATATGGTTTGACGGTTTATGCAGAAAGCAGAGCAGACTAATGTCAGAATATCTTAGCAAAAAAGACATCGAAAAATTATTGAAATTATTTGATGCAATTAAATTAGACTTGTCGGATAAAGGTTTTCCGACAAGAACTAACAGATTAGAGGCTGTGGAGAATATGGCAAAGGTTTTGGAGATACACGGTTGGAAGGCTATCCGTGATCCTCAAATATCAATTGAACCGAGCAAGTCACAGGAAGAGGAGTTGAAGATGCCTTTTCCAGATGCTAGGGATCAACATCTAATCAATAAGAACTTTAACAAGGCAACGGGAGGAAAATAATGGCCACTAGAGCAAGAATAGGAATAAAGCAGAAGAGCGG
>MDTD01082646.1_pt1 | contig 17785 bp, 14 predicted proteins | sample 811221 | NCBI WGS metagenome assembly MDTD01 (sample SAMN05326646, study PRJNA326480) | marine metagenome | isolation source: seawater | place: Pacific Ocean: South West | collected 2011 | reverse complement strand
GTCCGCATCATGAAAGCCATCTGGACATGTTTCACAGACGCGATTGGTGGTCGGCGAGCAAGCTTGGGTCTCAGTGTTGCCGGGTTCGCAGGGGGGGGCACAGGCCACACACGCCGTACTGCTATCATTATCGTGGTTGAAGAAGCCAGAGGTACATTCAAAGTAAGGTGTGGGGGGCCCACTATCTGAGAGAACGGTGGTTTGTGTTCCGGCATCTGAGGGGCTTGGTGTATCGTAACCGCTATCAACCAAGGGGGCTTCATCGGATGGACCTCCATCGTGATGAGGGGTCTGCGGTGCCCCGGCATCGGTCGGTTCAGATGGTTGGTAACCACTATCGATGGAGGGGGCTTCATTGTACGGGCCTGCATCTTCGTTGTTGTATGGGAATGATCCTGCATCTCGTTTGGGTTGGATGTGTTCACCCCCATCTGTGGATGATGTGGGTAAAACACCGCCGTCGATGTTCGATGGTGCCGCGGTCGTGCCCGAGTCTATTTCTTGGTTGGTTTGAGGGGGCGTTGGCGTGTCGTCCTGAGTCGGCCCGCAACCCAAAACCATGATTCCCAGAGATATTACACAAAACAATCGAGTCATAGGTAGTTCCATTCATGAAGCTTAGATTTCTAAACTCCCCCTAAGTCTGCCATAAATCGAATTATTTTTCATGCGATCGCGCCGTATTTTCTAGTCAACATACTTTAAACTGTAACCATGGCCGTGATTCTTAAAATAGCTCCCAAGAGGCCGCTGAAGGACACTTCGCGGTCACTCAAGTAGAGCGGATGTACAGTTCGTAGAGACACCTTAAAGGATGAGGCGCCATAGAATGATTTCGAATCATTCTCGAGCCTTTTACGAAACATCAATTTTGCTTTCATGGGTCATGATTGTGTTTTATCGTTGTCTCAGGCTCTTTTTCTGAAGAAACGCGGATGGTTCATGACAGACAGCACAAACACAAACAAGAATGCTGGTATCGACCGGACACACGACGCTTCTACGGTGCCGAAAATTGCATTCTGTTTGTTTCACTTCTTAAGCCTTTTGTTATGCGTTTGGATCGTTCGGGGAGAGGGCACAACCCTAATCGGTGCGTGGCTGGGACAAGAACGGGTCTCTCAAAACGTCCATCGAGGCTCACTGCTCTTGGGCGTTGCTGCGCTTTACTGGGTACGGCATGCTGTGACGCTTTTTTATTTACTCGTTCGTAAAGTGGCGTGGGGTGAAGTCTTGGGCTTAAGCTGCTTTATTTTGTTTTTTGAAGTAGGGCTCTGTCTCGTGGCGATGGGCCTTTGGGGTACGGCGCCATCCACCTTCGGTTTGCTGGACGGTTTTGCTCTCGGACTTGTTCTCTCAGGCTCGTTCCTAAATACGGGTTCTGAGGTACAAAGAAAATGGTGGAAACGGGACCCAAATAATGAAGGCCGATGTTACACGGGGGGACTTTTCGCATGGTCCATGCATATCAACTACTTTGGTGATACGTTGTTGTTTACGGGATGGTGCCTGCTTACGGGGGCTTGGTGGACATTGAGCCTGCCCCTATTTATGGCATTGAGTTTTGTTTGTTTCCATATCCCCGGCCTCGACGCTTACCTGGCTGAGCGATACGGTGAAGACTTTCAGGCATACAGCCGAACAACGAAAAAGTTTATCCCCTTCATCTATTAAAAGAATGCGGGTTTCTTTGTAAATGATGATTCAGTATGCACGAGCCCTGGCAAAGGTTTGCCAGGGATGTGTTTGCCTTAAAATACAGGCTTATTTTTTCTTCTTTTTGGTGTCTTCAGGATTGATTAAGACCGGCGTTTGCCCGTCGGTAATGATAATTTTGCTGTTGTCGGACCGGGCATGCTCTTTGAGAACGTCGAGACTTCGCCACTGGATGATCATTGGGCTCAATCCTTCGGAAAGAATTTTGTGAGCATCTCTGACCCCTGTAGCTTCAATGGTTTTTCTTTCTGCCTCTTGTTTCTCTCTTTGTAGAATAAACTTCATGCGCTGGGCATTTTGCTCTGCTTCCAGTTTGTTCTCGATAGCGCGGTACAGGCCTTTGGGGAGGTTGATGCTTTTCATGAGGACCGCCTCTATATTGAACCCGTAGTCCAACAGTACCTCTTCCATGCTTCGCTTGATGGCATTCTCAATGGCGGCTCGATTGCCCGAATGCATGTCTTTGGCATAAAACTGCGCACAGACGTCCGAGGCTGCAGACCGAAACACACTAAGAATCAAAATCTCTTCATAGTTACTCCCCACGTTTTGGATGACATCCCGGACCTGTTCCTTTTTGATATTGTAAAGAATCGAGATAATGGCATTGATATTCAACCCTTCTTTGGAAGGCAGATTAAGCTCCACTTCAAGGTTCATCGTGCGTGTAGGCATTTTGACCATGGTAGTCACGACGGGATTGATGAGAACGCCGCCTGGTTCGTAAACCTTTGTATCTAATCGTCCAAGTGTCTGTTTGACCCCGACTTCTCCGGGTCTAATGATCGCACAGCCACCCAAAAACAAAAGCGTTAGGGCAGATAAACGAAGATGGGCGAAATTTAGGCCATTAAAGCGCATTAATACCTCCTAGATGGTTAATTTTGATTGTTTTTGGATGCTTGGCCACGGCATGCGGATGCCAGACCTTGCAACACAAGCGTAGCAACTTGTTAAGGCTATGCAAGTTTGGCCTTTTTTCCCTCAACTTATTGTCATTTGAAAACCAAAGCGCATGAAAATAATTTTCTAGCCAATGCGCTCCGTTGGGTTTCAGTATGCTTCGGCGGACCACCTTTTTTTATCAGGCGTGCTGTCCTTCAGGCTAGAATGGTCTCTTTACTGCCCGGTACCCGTACTGTGCCAAAGCCAAAAAGCAGTTGCCGCCATAAACACGGCTTCCACACCAACCACTAGCCATTGTTTAGGCCCTGGACCATGAATCATCATACCCAAGAGTCGGGCGGCCAGAGCACCGGCCATAAAAAAACAAATGGCTAAGGGAATGCTAATTGACCAGGGTCGCAAAGCGGTCACCCCAATAAAAATCAAACCAAGGCTGAGAACCATGCCACCGCGAACGCGTTGCTCAATCGCTTCGTGGGCGTCCACCAGGGTATCATTGGCACCGGTGAGAAAGCCAAACCAATGCGGAAACATGGCGGCGAGGGTACCTATTGCGGCCAAAACGAATCCTAAGAGACGAAGTCTGGACATGAATGATTCCCTCTGGTGACCAGGAAAACGAAAAAACAAAAACCCCTCAACCGAGGGGTTTTAAAAAATGGTGGAGGCGGCGGGAGTCGAACCCGCGTCCGAAAGTCGTCCTCAAAAGGCATCTACATGTTTAGCCCGCTGATTTGATCCAGCATCAAAACGCCCAGGGGCAGGCTTTTTGCGCAGGTTCCCGATGAAAGTCTCGCCCCAAACGCCATCGGGCTCATTTGGGACCAGTCTGTGGGATTGGCGCCGGTAACTCCCTCACCCAGACACGCTTGGGACCGACGACTGTCTACTGGTTATTAAGCAGCGACAGCATACTCAACATTATCGTTGGCATTTATAGTTTTTGACAGCCTTTTTACACGGTGACTGACATCCGCGACATGCAACCAGTTGGTTCTTACCTCCGTCGAACCCAGTTCGCCCCCATGGCGAATATTTGTCTATTATAGGCGATTGGCTAGGGAGGGCAACAACTTCAAAAAAAACATAAAAATAAAGGGGTTAGGTTGAAAAAGGCGGGCTTTGCCCTTAGGTTTGAAGTTGAGACCCCAACGGGCTATGGTTTCAAAGTCCCTTAAGGATAATAAGGTTTTATGAGTAACGAACCCCCAAAAGAAACGGCAGATACCGGTCAAGACAATGTGGTGAATGTCGATTTTAAGGCGCCCAGCAAGACCAAGCGGCCACCGCTCAGCGATAAACTGCGGAAACGCAACGTCGAAAAGCTAGAGGTTTTTCGTCAGTTGGTGGAGCAAGGCATGGTCATGGTGGTCATGGATACCCGTCGAGAGGGCGTTCAAGTACCACCACGTTTCGCCGATGATTTTCAGTTGCGCCTGAACTTTTCTCACAAGTTTTACATCGACGATTTCGAGTACGACGAATATGGGGTGCGGGCATCATTGTCGTTTAATAAGGTGCCTTACTATTGTGATATCCCATGGCAGGCCATTTATGCCTTAAATTCGCAGGCGGTGGAACAAGGGGTGATGTGGCCCGACGACGTGCCCACCGAACTGCAAGACATGGTCGATGAAATTCAATCCGAGCAAGAACGTGCAGAGCGGGCGAAGTCCTTTCAAACGTTTGAGGGGTCAGGCGAGCACGAAGCCATTGATGAAGACGCCGATGACTTTGAGTTAAACACCAGCGCCAAAACGCGTCCTGCGTTGCGCCTGGTTAAGGACGACGCCGAGAATAGCTCTTAATTAACGTATGCCCGTTCTGTTTTGACGGATGTTCTCTGCGATCCCATTGATTTGGGTCCGCATGGCGGGACTCGGCTCCTTCTTCAAGTTTCGGTCTAGGGCTGAGAGCATTCTCTCTTGGGGGTTCTCCATGAGCAGTTGGTGAACAGTGTCTGCGATGTCACCATTTTCAGTGCGCATGACGTCCAAGAGGAACTCCGTCGCAGCATCGGTTCCAATTTTGGCAATGCTCAAAAAACAAGCTTTCTTCACATGGAGATCGGTTTGTTGGTTGGCGAGTTCGACAAGCCCGTCGAGCGCTTGCGGGAATTGAATGCCACTGATGGATTTGATGGCAGCTTCCCTTAAGGCGGGTTGTGGGGCGGTCAGTCCTTTTTGGGTGAGCTCAATGAGGCCAGGCAGTTTAAAATGACGTGTGGCTTCGCTGAGCAGCGCCAGTTTCGCGTCGAGCTCTCCATGTTTCCAGATGTGAAGCATGGGACTCCATGCCAGGGGATGATTGATTTGGGTCAACAAAGACAGAAGGTCGAATGGCATCTTGGTTTGCAGTTGTTCTTGCTTTTGAGTGCGCATTAAAAACACCAGGGCGCGTCTTTTTTGGACTTGAGACCCTTCGTTGTTTTGACGAAGCAAACCGGCAATGGTTTGCAAGGGTGTTTCTTTAAGGTCCAGTTGAAGTAAGTCGTTCCAGCGAAAGGCTGTGGTGAGCCGGGAACGACGGAAATGCTCAGGAAAGGCGGCAGGCTTTGCGGTGTCTGTCTGGGGGGCATCGGCCAAATGGGCCATGATGCGCTGGTACTTTTCTTGGCTTTTTTGGGGGAGCTCTAAGGAGGCAAGTGCACTGTAGGTTGATACCAGACCTGCCATATGGCCGGTGTGGTTGAAACAGTTACCGGCGGAGATGAGCGCGTTTTCTACCATGTCGATGGGGGCGCCTTGTTCCATGTGGTTTTGGGCCACGCGCATCCAAGCGTTGCCTGCTTCGTTCCAAAACCAGTCGCCATAAATGAAAGAAACCCGTGTGGCGTAATCGCCAGCCTCTTGATAGAGTTCCGCCGCCACGCGCCATTCGTGCATGTCTTCTGAGTGGCGAATGAGATCGTAATATTGGCGCATCACTTTGAAGCGTTCATTATTTTCTTTGGATATGCGGATACAGTTGAGTCCACCTTCCATTAGTGCTTCATTGCTTTTTGCCACAATCCCCAAATGAACGATGGCTTGATAGCAGCGGTATGCTTTCTCCCGGTGCCCTTTTTGCTCCTGTGCATTCGCTTCCTCTTCCAAGAGTTGATTGGCCTCCGCCATATAACGCATGCCTTTGGGGCGTTCTGAGCTGAGCAGATAGGCTTCGCCCAGGTTGATGATGGTGAGGCCACGTAAAAACCGGTTGGCCCTTTTACCGTCACGGTTGAGCCATCCGAGGAGATGTTGGGCAGCCTTTTGGTGCTCGTGGGCGAGCAGGGCTTGTTGCGCTGCATGAAATTTGTAGTTCAGTTTTTGATCAAACAGCTCACTGGCTTTTCGGTGGTCTTCTTGTTGGGCGTAAACGCGGGCCAAATCGAAATACGCTTCAGCTTCTTCATAATGTTTGGCCGCTGATTCGGGGCGACCTAAGTATTCATCGAGCCAACCAGTGGCCCGCCACAATTTTTGTGCCCTTAAGGCGGCGTGAAGCTCAAAACACCATTCCCGGTACTCCGCATCATCGATGTGCCAATGGGACAAAGTTTCCAGCCAAGCATCGATGGCATTGGGATCGCTGGGTTTCAGGGATTTGGCGCGTTCAACAGCTCGAAAAAAGGAACTCATGGGCGTATTTGACCTTCACCATTGGGCAAAAGAGGTTGTGGGACCCTCCAAGAGGCGCTAAAAACCATACAAGCGAATTTTGGAAAAACACAAGGAATGGCCCTAATGGTGAAGAAAATACTCAAAATACAGTTAGTTATGATGGTTGGCGCCCTATTGTTCAGCGTGGGATGTCGGGAAGACGTCGATTTCTTTTACGATCCTGACGCAGAGGCTGCACCCGAAGAAGATTTAGAGCCACCGCCACCATTTCCACTGCGGCCCGGTGATGTGGTGGTGTATCCCTCCATCGGAGGGCGGACAGGTTCTTGTGCCGGTGATGAGGGGTCCTGCGACCGGGTGATCAAGGCCACCTATACCATTCAAGACGTGGTGCTCGATGAAGACAGCAACCGCTGGCGAGTGGATGCCGATTACATTTACGAAATGATGGTGAGCAAAGTGAGCTATACCGACATCTCGGCGCTGTTCCTGAGCAGTGCTGCATCTTTCCAAACCCTGGAGCAAGGCGAAGCGGAAAGTGATGGGGCCACTTTCAAAACCGACGGTGTCTTTACTGACAAGCTTAAGGCCAATCAATTTCCGTTTTTTCACTGGGAAGGTGAAGCCGCCACGGAAGAGGGTTCTATTTTCACCGAGTCGGCAAAATCCTTCAAAGAGCGCATTCTTGAGTTGGATGAATCGGCGAACATCGACAGCCAAGCCGCTGCATTGAAATTCGAAAGCTATTTCGTTGATGATCGTCTCGGTACAGAGCATTTGCATTTGATTCGCGTGGATTTACATCCCATGGGTTTTGTGTGCGGTTGGGATGAGCGGTTGCGTGAGTGGACCGACGACTTGAGTCGAAATGCCGCTTCTTTTGGGCAACAAACCACCACCATTCCTTACGCGGTGGTGTTCAATAACGTGCAAATCACTCGAGACGGTGAGTTGTATATTTGTAACTGTGAGTCAGAGTTTAAGCCTGCACGTTGCGAAATGCTCTCCAACCGAGACATGTGCTTGCCCACCGACCCCGAAAGCGACCCCGTCGCTTGTCCGCAACACGAAGAAGAATAGTTTTATGGTACCAGATGGGCAACGCCTTGAATTGACCGTATCGGCTCCCGCCTGTCTTCAGCCATTGTTAGATGACGAAGACATTCAAGCCTTTTCGCTATCGGCCGACGGAGAGGTGGTTTTGGACCATCTGCGTGGGCATCGGTACAAAGGCCTGGCCCTGGGAGAGGCGGGTTATGACCAAGTGGCGGAATGGGTGGACGAACACCCAGGGGCCCATTGTGTGCGTCATGGGCCCTGGCGTTTGTTTTTGTCTTTGGTCGAAGAAGGTTTGATTTACGGCGAACGCCTGCCACCCATGAATCTCACCCTAGATGATTTATACCATTTGGGATGGTTTCAAACGCCGCCTGCATCTGGTTTACGCGACGCCTTGGCGCGCGCCGTGTTTATTCGTGTCTCAGGGGTTCCGCTTTGGGGCAAAACCTTATTGGCGCTTGCCATTCAAAACAGCCTCAGAGCTCAAGTGCGTCCCGTTTTGGGACCAGGGCCCTGGAACGCTTTTGACATGGACGACGATGGCTGGGCCCGTACATTGGCAGCCAAAACGGCCACTGGGGCAGAGCTCTTGGTGACTGCTTCAGGGCATTTGGCCAATCAAGCTTTACAAAGTGGCCTAAAAGTACTTTGGGCGCCTCATCCTGCTTATGTGGATGAAAAAACCAGTTGGGGGCATTGGCCTTTGCTCGATGTGGCATTGTGGCGGGACAGCGAGGGTCAGCTTCGAGCAGATGTGCATGACCGCCAACCCACCCAGGCGTTTGCCCAGCCCTCCAGTCCTTTCGTCGCCGCATCTCCTGTGCCTGATGCGCATCCCAGCCCGCCATCTTTACCGTCACCCATGCCAGCCGCCCCAGCGGCGCCCAGTGTTTCCGCTGAGGTCGAAGCCAACGCCGTGAGCACGCCCGATGATTGGGGGAATGTTGACTTAGAGAACTCACCCGGCTGGGAGTTGGGAGAACCTCCTGAGCCAGGTCAAACCCCATTGCCAACACCGACTGCAGAGGTACAGACCGAGATGTCTGATTTGAGTCTCGAACCGCCGCCCGAAGTGCCCATCCCTTCGTCCGAGTGAACCCATGTCCCAAACTTTTTCCGACGACGACCCAACGGCCCCCACGGCGCAAATGGTACCCCTCATCCGATACGTAGGGGTGCAAAAAGCATTTGCGGATCAGGTGGTCTACAAAGATTTGTCTTTCAAGGTTTTTCCTGGCGAAACCATTTGCATCATCGGACCGTCCGGCGTGGGCAAAAGTGTCATGCTAAAAATGCTCAATGGTTTACTCCCCGTGGACCAAGGCGAAATCTTTTTCGATGGTCAACCGCTGCACCACCTGCGGAAAGACAGCGAGTTTCTCCCCATTCGAAAACGGGTCTCCATGGTTTTTCAAGGCGCGGCGCTTTTTGATTCTTTAAACGTCTTTGATAATTTGGCGTATGCTTTGCGTGAAGAAGGCGTGGTGTCCGAAACCGAAATCGCCGCAAGGGTCCAAGAAAGACTCTCCTGGGTGGACCTGTCAGGGATTGAAAACAAAATGCCCAGTGAATTGTCAGGAGGCATGCGCAAACGGGTTGGTTTGGCCCGTTCCATCATGATGGACCCAGAAGTGGTTCTGTACGATGAGCCCACCACTGGTCTCGATCCGGTCAATTGTGCCCGTATCGGAGAACTTATTTTATCCCTCCATAAACGGCTGAACTGTACGTCATTGGTGGTGACCCATGATGTACCGGTGATGAAGCAAATCGCGGACCGTCTTGTGTTCGTTTATGATGGCCGAGTGGTGGCAGAGGGCACTTTTGACCAGTTGAACGAAAGTGGACCTGAAATGGTGCGAGAATTTCTACAAGGAAAGCTGCACCAAAACTCTTAAAAATCGAAATTTGGGCGTTTTTTTACCAATTTGAGGCCTAAAACAGTTTTAGGTCCGCCCGGTTTAAGGTAAAGGAAATCCCATGTCCATCCCCAGAGAAAAAAGCACCGAAATAAAGATCGGCTTGTTCACCGTCCTGGGTGCGCTGCTGCTGGTTTTGATCGTGGTGATTTTGGGAAAAGAACGAAAGCTCTTTGAGGAGTCTTACTTTCTTTACGCCTCTTTCCCTGATGTGGCCGGCCTCGAGATTGGTGGGGATGTCATGCTTTCAGGGGTGCACGTGGGCCAGGTCACCAGCATCGCGTTTCCCCCTTTGGAGCTGGAGACGACCGAAAAGCCCAAGGACGAAAAGACAAAAGAAGAGGGTAAAACCGACAACAAGCACAACATCACGGTGGAATTACGGGTGGCCGCCAGCTCCATGCCTCATATTCGCGAGGACTCAGTGGCCCGCATCGACAGCATGGGCTTATTGGGTGATAAGATCATCAACATCACCTTGGGAACCATGGCCGCGAAACAACACCAAAATGGGGATACGCTCGAGTCCACGGCACCCATCGACATGAACAAGGCGGTGATCAAAGGGCAGCAAGTGTTAGATAACCTCGTTGCTTCCTCTGACGAGTTAAAGAGTGCATTGACCGATTTTACCGCCAAGGGCGGTGACGTGGCCATGGCAGAAGCCATGAAATCTCTGCGAAACATCATGATCGAGGTGGAGCAGGGCGACGGCATGATTCACCAAATCATCTACGATGGGGAATCAGGCCAAAACCTCAAAGTGACCATGAACGAGATGGAAACCGCTTTAACAGCCTTGGCTGGCAATCTTGAAAAACTCGATCGCGTGATGCATGAAGTGGAATCGGGTCGCGGCTTGGTTCATGAGCTGGTCTATGGCCAAGATGGCCCCAAAACACTCAAGAAAGCCAAGGGCGTTCTGACCGAACTCGAAACCGTTGTCTCTGATATTCGAGAGGGGCCGGGTCTGCTTCATAATGTCATTTACCGTGACGACAATGGTGAATTTATTTCGAACCTCAACCAGGCCACGCACGAAATCCAAGTGCTCACTGCCGAAATCAAAGATGGTCGCGGCACGTTGGGGGCTTTGATTAAAGACCCCTCAATCTACGAGGACCTCAAACTCCTATTGGGGAACGTGCAACGCAACGCCACGGTGAAGGCACTGATGCGTTACGCCATCGAAGAGCGTGAGCGACAGGTGCTTCAGGAAGCAAAGAAAGCCAAAGCCCGGCAACAAGACGAAGATTAGATGTGCAGTGCAGCATCGGTGTGCATCAGGCAGGTGGCGGTTCGCGAAAAAGCGAGCGCTTGGGACCAGCTTTTTTAGACACCCAATTACAGACGGCATAACCCGTGTGGAGTTCGCCATTTAAGCCGAGGCCCGGGGCCAAGTCTCTGCCAGCACGCAGACAGTTGCGAAGGCCCGTTTGAATGCTCCGACCCATAAAAGGTTGGAAATCTTCATTGAGATCGTAACCTGGCGCAATGGGCCCTATTTTTTTCGGCAACAAACTGTCTTGGGCCACCACGCGACCCTTGGCAAAGGGCAAAAATTGGTCCAGGAATACTTCTAATTCGACCGCGGTATGGGCGCCTCGTTCTAAGTCGCAGGGGCTTTGAGCCAGCACCACGGCAAAACGTTTGGCTAACGCCGCCTCTGTGGTGGCATTGCTGGTTAACGATAAATTAGGGAAGACGCCGACACTGACCGATTTGAGTGGGTTGTCGGGCTCTAAAATGTGGATGGAACGTGCGGGGAGTCCTCGCGGCAAAACTTCTTTGGGCAGCAACCATCTCACCACCGCGGTATCTCGATTATAGGGGACCAAGTCTTCTTCAGCGTGGAGCATATTGGCGATGGAGACATTGCCTATTTTGGTAGAAAAGCTTCGGTCCATGGTGGCATCGATGAACATGCGACCACTGAACTCGTGAGGACTGTTGGTGAACACACGTTGGATTTTTTTGCCTTGGGCGTCCACCTTTTTCACCATGACATCTGGATGAACGCTGCCGCCGCGACGTTTGATGAATTGGATTAAGATCTGCGCCAAAATATCGCGACAACTTCGGTGTCCTTCTCGAGGTAGATAAACCCCTTCGAGGAGGGTCCGAGCGGCTTCTACCTGGCCGATGGGGCCCCACGAGGGGTGGTCTGTCCACTGGATAAAAGGACGAATGTGATTCAATAGGTGACGCAAGCCAATGTTGCCCATGCCATCAGAGAAAGTTTCCACATCACCTGATTGCGGTCGGGCACCCTGAAGTCGTTTTTTACGTTTGCGATTCGCCCAAAAACCTTGGTGGTGCAGATGCGTGCTTTCATCGAGCCAAAGATGCAGATCCGCTTTGGGCCAATTCGTGAGTTTTTGTAAAATCAGTTCAGCATCGGGGCCAAAAGCACGTTTGAGTTCGATGGTGCGGGCTTGTGGATCGGGGGACAGGCACAAACGCTCTTGGGGGTCACCAATCAAACCGAAACCTTCGGGGCCGTGGAGCTCTCTCCGGATTTCCTGGCGCAAGGCCAAATCACGAAACAGGTCTTGGTCTGCTTGTTGGGTGTTCAGTTGCCAAAGGTCGATGTGCTTTGGGGCCATAAAATCGCTGAGGGGCATGCTTTGGTTGGGGTCGGGACCCAGCCATGCCACCTTGAGCCCTTCATGAGCCAAGAGCGCTCCGGCTGCCAAGCCACTCAACTCATTACCAATGATGACCACATCACTTTGAAGTAAACTCATACCGATCCTATCCTTTGAGGAGGTCTTCTTAATGCCCTTTTGGGCCTGTCTCGTCAATTCGGCCCATGAGGTCTTCTTCGGTGAACAGTTGGAGTCCAGCTCGGTGAAGGGCGGCGGCGGTCACCCCGTTGGCTTGCGCGAGACCGGATTTGGTGTGGGTCAGGCCCACGCCGCAACTGGGCGAGCGCGCTTTGAGACACGCTTTGGTCGCGCCGTGATTCGCCGCTGCATTGACTGCAAGCGCAGCACCTTTCAGGAAGGCTGGGGTGACATCGGCGCCTTCATGGGTGGTCACATGACTTTGGCCATCCAAAACCGCTTCTCCGGAGGGCCCGGCTATCTGGGCCGCCGGGCGGGGCGTGGGAAGGCCGCCTTCGGATTCTGGGCAGATGGGGACCACGTTCTTATCATTTAATACGGGAAGCAGTTCATCGGGTATTTCTGCAAGTATTTCAGCGTTATAGCGGCAATTTTGGCCCAGTAAACACGCGCTGACCAGCCATGTTTCTCGGTCTTTTTTAGGGGGCGTATCATTTGGGACCATAAACGAACTTAAAACTTGGTTTGGCCCATTGCAATGTGAAAACCGCCCTTGTTGCACTCCGCTCAGAAGGGTAAAGACATAGGGCTCGGAGGGCGAAATGATTCGAAAATTAATATGGTTAGTACCTGCAATGTTGTTGCTCGGCGCGTGTCCTAAAACCGATGATGGGTCTGGCGGAGGCGCGGATGGAAGTGGGTCAGGGGCAATGGGCCCTGGAAATGCGGGTTCCACGGCTGTGGATGTCGGCTGTCAATCAGACCAGGCTTGTGGCACCGGTGAGATTTGCGACCTGGATACGGGCGAATGCGTCCCCGGCTTCGACTGCTCTCAGAATCCAGGAATTTGTCAATTTTGCGGTGAGGCACTGGAAGACAATGATTGTGGCCTTGGCAATGCCGAAGCCTATTGCGATGAAGAGGCAGGGGTGTGTCGCAGGACTGCAGGCACGTGTGACCCTTGTAGTATCGACGAGCAGTGCGGGGCTTTAGGGGTTAACAACCTGCCCAATAAGTGTGTTGAAGGCTATTGCGCCCAAGGCTGTGGGGCCTGTGCGGCGGGTTTTCAGTGCACAGCGGGGGCATGCATCCCGACGGCTGGCATTGAAGTTTGTGAAACGGCCATTCGGTGCAGTGAAGATCTGCAATGCCCAGATGGCCAGCGATGTTCTGATTACGGGATTTGTTTGCCGCTGTGCACCACAGATGCCGATTGTTCGGCCGGTGAAATTTGCTGGCAGGATGCCGGTCCGTTGCAAGGCCAATGTGTGGATGGTTGCCAAACCGGTGAGACGCGAACGAGCAATGGGGTGTCGGAAGTCTGTCATGGCAACGGTCGTTTTGATGTCCCTTGCGATACCCCAGGTTTTGTTTGTCCTGAGGGCACCGAATGTAATGCCGAAGGGATTTGTGAACTCACGGGTTGTCAAACGGACGCGGATTGCCCCTTGGTGCGAACCTATTGTGACACGACCACTGGAGAGTGCGTTCCTGGCTGCAACAGCGACGATGATTGTGGGGCTTTTGAAATTTGTGAAGAGGGTGAATGTAAGCAGCAAGGTTGTCGAGGCAAAGATGTGAGCTGTAATATCGGTGAATGGTGTTGTGGTCACGACCTTTATGATGACGCATCCAGCTGTCCTGCCGGTGTGGATGAAGGGTCTTGCTTCCTTACGCCCGATCCGTGGTGTCGAACTTGTAACGATGATAACGATTGTGCGGACATCGACGCCTTCGGCCAAGCCGCCTATTGTTACGAGCTTCAAGGGCAGGATGAAAACGGAAACGATATCTCATACGGTAAGTTTTGTTCGGTGGGATGCGAAACCAATGCCGATTGCCCTCGAGGTTTGCCTTGTGTACAAGAATTGCCGACACCAACCGAAGGTGTGACCACCAAAGGTTGTTTGGCCAGCATTTGTGCGCCCATCAGTGAAGCCAGATCATCTAATCCATAAGAACAGAAAAGACAAAATGGCCACAGTTTCAGACCAGCCGGTTCGAACCGCGCAGGTGAGGTATCGGGACCTCTTACGTCCTTATGCGCGGCATTTACTGTTGGGTGCCTTGCTGTTGTTGATGACCAATTTATGTAATCTGATCGGCCCCCGTTTGATCAACGACGCCATTACGTTGCTTGATGACGAACAGCCTTTTTGGGCCCCTTATATCAGTGACTCGGGAGTGACGGTGGGCGTGGTGAGCGCCATTTTGGTGGTTGTGGCGCTGTTAAGCGCGCTGGTTCGCGTGTCGAGTCGGGTGGTGGTCTTTAATGTGGGGCGAGATGTAGAACGCGACTTGCGGCAAAATTTGTTTACCCATTTGTCTGTCTTGTCGCCCAAATATTTTCAAAACAATGAGGTGGGCGACTTGATGAACCGCATGACCACCGATTTGAACAATATCCGTCTGTTGGCTGGGTTTGCACTGCTCAACATGGTGAACAGCCTGTTTGTGTTTTCTGGGACTTTACCTCTAATGATTCATATCTCTGGTAAACTCACCTTGGCCGCTTTGGCGCCTTTTCCCATCATGATGGTGGTGGCACAGGGCATCAGTATGGAACTGTATCGAAGGGTCAGGAAGAACCAAGAAAACCTGTCCGTGCTGACGGCCAAGGTTCAAGAAAATCTCACTGGCGCCCAACTGGTTCGGGTGTTTGATCAGGGCGACGCGGAAATTCAACGGTTTGGGACGGTGAACGATGCTGTATTCGGTTCATCTTTGAGATTGGCCACCCTGCGCGCCTTGATGTTCCCGTTCATGGGGTTGATGGCATTGTTAAGCACTGCCATTGCTTTGGCCTATGGTGGCCAGTTGGTGGTTGCCGGTGAAATGCAAGTGGGCGATTTTGTGGAAATCAACGCGCGACTGATGCAGCTCACTTGGCCAGCTTTGGCCTTGGGCTTCATTATCTCCGTGTACCAACGGGGGAAAGCCAGCTTAGACCGTATCAATCAAATCTTAACGTCAGCCCCGGAAATTACCGACGGCCCGCACACGGGAGAACTCGGTGGGCAAGTCACCGTCAATGACTTTTCCCTGCGATACAGTTCCGATGCAGAGCGGTCACTCAATGACATATCCATTTCGGCAGCAGCAGGACAGCTCATCGGCTTTGTGGGCAAGAGCGGTTCGGGCAAAAGCTCTTTGTTGCGCGCATTGTCGCGCCAGCGTCTGGGCGAATCGGGTCATATTTCTTTTGATGGAGTGGCTGCCGAAGACTGGAATCTCAAGAACCTACACCGTCAAATTGCATTGGTGCCAGATGAAGGATTTTTATTTAGCACCACACTGCGTGAAAATATTGCCTTGGGTAAGCCCAATGCCACCGATGCTGAAATAGACGAAGTGGTGGCTTTGGCGGGATTGGAAAACGACATTTCTTTATTTCCCGATGGCTTGGAGACCATGGTGGGCGAACGCGGTATCACCCTTTCTGGGGGGCAGCGTCAACGTGTGTGCCTGGCTCGGGCCATTTTGGTGCGCCCGCGAATCTTGCTTTTAGACGATGCCATGTCCGCAGTCGATGCCGAAACAGAAGCCCGGATTCTCACGAGTTTGCGTGAAGGCTTTGCCTCTTCCAACCAGACCAGGCCGACCGTGCTCGTGGTCTCTCACCGTTTGTCGGCCATGCCAGAGGCCGACCATATTTACGTCTTGGACAAGGGCCGTGTGGTCGAAGAAGGCAGACACGCAGATTTGATGGTTGAAGACGGTATTTATACGGACCTTTGGGGCAGGGCGCAGATTCAGAAACAATTAGGGGTTGAACATGACTAAAGACCCCTTACAGCAGGAAACACAAGACACGCTATCGGACAGCGAGGTAATTTTACGCCTGTGGGGCGAGATTAAAAATTACATTAAGGCCTTATTGGTGGCTGCTTCTTTGTATTTGCCCTTGGTGCTGGGTCAATTGGCACAACCCCTGATTGTTGGAAAAGCCATCGATGACGGTATGCGCGCTCAAAACCTTAACGAGGTTTGGACCTGGGCTGGGCTGTTTTTGGTGGTGGTGATCGTGACTTCTGCAGTGCAATCGGTACAGATGTTTGTGATGCAATGGACGGGGCAGCGAATCATCCGCGATCTGCGCCACAAAGTGTTTAGTAAATTGCAGCGGTTGCACATCGGTTACTTTGAAAGCACACCGGTGGGCAAAATGATGACCCGTGTTATCAATGATACGGAATCCGTGGCCGAACTTTTCGCATCAGGAGCGGTGACCATCGTCGGTGATGTGCTGTTCCTTTTGGGGACTTTGGTTATGCTCATCGTGGTAGACGTCAACTTGTCGGCTTCCTTGCTCTTGACTTTGCCCGTGCTTGCCATTGGCGTTGTTTTTTTTCGGCGTGTGGCCAAAGAAGCATTTCAAAGGGTGCGCCGGCTCTTGGCAAAAATTAACGCTTTTTTACAAGAGCATCTATCGGGCATGACCACGCTTCAATTGTTCGATGCCACGGAGCGCAAACGGGGTCATTTTAACGATATGAATACCGACTACATGATGTCCACCCGAAGGGCGATATTTGTGGACGCATCCATTTATGCTTTTGTGGAATTCATCAACGCCGCTACGGTGGCCGTGGTTTTGTATTTTGGTGCCGGGCTCGAATCTGAAGGAGCGCTCACCATTGGAATTTTGGTCGCATTCATCGACGCCTTGGGACGATTCTTTATCCCCATTCGAGAACTGTCCAACAAGTACACCATTTTTCAAAGTGCCTTGGTGGGTGCTGAACGAATTTATGGGTTGTTGGATACGCACAATGCGATTGTTTCGCCGCCTCAAGCTGAAAGAATTACATTTCATCACGAGCTCCAAGTGAAAGACCTCAATTTTGCTTATTTGCCAGAAAAGGGGAACGTGCTTAAGGACTTTAGTTTCACCTTAAAAAAAGGCGACCATTTGGCGGTGGTGGGGCATACGGGCTCGGGCAAATCCACGCTGTCGAAGCTGTTGTTACGCTTGTACGATATTCAACAGGGAAGCATCACCATCGATGGCACCAACATTGCTCAAGCTGACCTGTCTGCTTTGCGAACTTTATACAGTGTGGTGCCGCAAGAAATCATGCTCTTTAGCGGTACGGTGCGTGATAATTTGTGCTTCGGGCAAGAACGAGACGATGCATCGATTTGGGATGCCCTGCGTGCCTGTCAGGCTCAAGATGTGATTGAAAAGGTGGGTGGACTGGATGCCATGATCCAGCCTCGGGGCCAAAATTTCTCTATGGGCGAACGGCAACTGTTGGCTTTTGCCCGTGCCTTATTGGCCGATAGACCTTTACTGATTCTCGACGAAGCAACAGCCAGTGTGGACCGGTCCACCGAACGAAAACTGCAAATGGCGACTCAAGAACTTTTGAAAGGGCGAACGGCACTGATCATTGCTCATCGCATGAGTACTGTGGCGCAATGCGACCGCGTTCTGGTACTGCATCGCGGTCGTTTGGTAGAAGAAGGCCACCATGATGAACTCATGGCCCAGCAAGGCAAGTATGCCGCTTTGGTGACGTTACAAATGGAAGCTGATGCCATGGGTATCAACCCCACTTAAAGGACACCGCATGCAAAATGGCGAGATCACCACACGTTCTCAAATGGTTTTTGGGTTTGGCTATTTTGCGCTCTATTTTGCATTGGGCCTCGAAATTGTGATTGCAACGCCCATCTTGCAAACTCTGGGGATTGGCGCAGGTGAGGCGGGCACACTTTGGGCTGGCCGTTCATTGTTATCTGTCCTGGGTCCCGTGGTGTGGGGGTATTATGCGGACAAAACCCAAAAAGGGCC
>MDTD01029124.1_pt1 | contig 17787 bp, 24 predicted proteins | sample 811221 | NCBI WGS metagenome assembly MDTD01 (sample SAMN05326646, study PRJNA326480) | marine metagenome | isolation source: seawater | place: Pacific Ocean: South West | collected 2011 | reverse complement strand
GCACTTTTTATATATCCATGCTGTGTCATTATTGATTCAATAATAAGTTTATTTTTTTTTGCTTTAAAAACATATTTTTTCTTTAGTATATTCATCTTTAAAATTGACGGATATCCTGGCTTATCATTAAAGCAATATCCAAAAGATGAAATCAGATGTTTTTTTGTGTTAGGATCTGCATATACATTTAGTTTATTTTGATATTTTATGTAAAAGGCTCTTAAATCATTAATGCCATGACATTGATCTGCATGAGCATGTGTAAAGAAAACATGATTTACATCTCTAATTTTATTAGAAATTAGTTGAGTTCTAATATCTGGAGAAGCATCTATTAGGACGTTAATATCATTAAATTTTATGTGTGCACAACATCTGGTTCTATTATTTTTTGGATTATTTGGATTGCAACTTCCATAATTACCATCTATGCGTGGAACACCTAATGAACTCCCAGATCCTAAAATTGTAAAATAGTTTTTCATTTAATTAAAATACTTTAGTGATAGAAATACTATTATTGGAACTGTTATAGAAGATAATAATGTAGATACAACAATCATGCTTGCTATGTTATCAACCACTTTTTTTGGAGAATAAATTGATCCCACTAAATAATTTAATACTGCGCTTGGCATAGCACATTGTATTAATAATACTCCTGCTGCAATACCTGATAATTTAAAAAAACTAATTATTATAAAACCAATAATTGGACCAATTATAACTCTGGCAATTGAAGAAATTAAAGCTTTATAAAATGAAAATACTTTTAATCGAGTCAATGCTATACCAAGTGACATTAATATAAGAAAAATTGTAGCATAAGTTAAAAGCATCGTCGTATTTACTACAAAGTTTGGAACATCAATTTCAAAGTATATAAATATAAGGGATATAATTATTGAATAAAAAGCAGGGCTTTTGATAATAACATTTATATTAAATTTTTTACTTGCCAAAAACACTCCTAGAGTAAAATGAAATAAGATTATAAGAGATGAAATAGCACCAGCTATACCAAGACCAGTAGAACCATATGCAAAAAGGCATATCGGTAGACCCATATTTCCTGTATTAGGCAATATAAATGGAGGCAATTCCATTATAATATCTTTTTTTAAAAAAAATAAAAAGATAATACCAATTAAAGAAAATCCTAATATAGCCAAAAGATAATAAAAAAAATAATCGGCAAACATCTGAAATGTCAGTCCAGTTGTTGTAACCGAATAAAATACTATTGCTGGTGAACCTATATTAGCACCAAAATTTGTAATAAAAGTAGTATCTAATTTTGGATTTTTTTTTCCCAAATAATATCCAATACCAACAACGAAAAATACTGGAAATAAGACTTCAAAAAGTCGTAAATATAAATCCATATTTACAATAATCTAATTAAGGTAGGAATTTTAACTATATTTTTATTTTTTGATAAAACTTTAATACACTTTTGTGCATTAATCTCCTTAGATTTATGTGTTATTATTACAATTGACGCGGTTTTATTTTTAACATCTGGTATTTGTATAATGCGCTCAACAGAAATATTATTTGTCGCAAGTGTTTTAGTAATTTGGGAGAGAACACCTGGTCTATCCCTTACTTCAAATCTTATATATAATGAATTAATGTAATTATCATAATTATAGACAGAAACTTTCTTCCTATTTTTTTCAGGTATCCCAAAAGAATATTTAATATTTCCTCTTAATATTGAAAAAAAATCAGACATTAAAGCAGAAGATGTTGGACCTGGACCAGCACCTTCACCTTGAAGTATGCTTTCACCAACTGGTTCACCGTTTGTAATTACAGCATTCATAACTCCTTTTACATTTCCGATATAAGAATCTTTTTTAACTAAAGATGGATGTACTCTTTCAAATAAATTACCGTTAATTAGCTCTGATATTGCTAATAATTTAATTCTGTAACCAAGCTGTTCCACTATTTTAATATCTTTCAATTCTACTTTTTCAATACCTTCCATTAAACATTTCTTATTTGATATTTTATTATTAAAAGCAAGAGCGGATAAAATCCTGATTTTTGCAAATGCATCGTATCCATTTAAATCAAGTTTTGGATTGCCAGGTTCAGCGTAACCAAGTTTTTGAGCTTCTAATAAAATATGTTTGAAAGATTTATTTTTTTCTTCCATTTCAGAAAGAATATAATTACATGTACCATTTAGTATGCCTGATACTTTTTTAATTTTATTTGTGACAAGCCCCTCCTTTATTGACCTTAATATTGGTATACCTCCCGCTACAGATGCCTCAAACTCAAGATTTACTTTATTTTTTTCAGCTATTTTTGCCAAATAATCACCGTGTTTCGAAATTAAAGCTTTATTTGGAGTTATAACGTGAATTTTATTATTTAACGCAAATTCTACAATTTTTTTTGATATTCCGTCAGATTTTCCAATGACTTCAAACAAGATATCTATTTTCTTTTTTTTGAATATCTCAAATGGATTTTTAAAAAAAATATTTTTATTAATCTTAAATTTTCTTTTTTTATTTTTATTTTTCGCACTTACGGCAACTATTTGTATTTTCTTTCCAGTCTTTAATTCAATATCTTTTTTTTTTTGATTTATTTCATTTACTAGGTATCCACCAATTTGACCTAAACCCACTACAGCAATATTAATTCTTCTTATCATTTAATTATTTATATCTGGAAAAGTAGAATTATATGAATAATTTATTATTTTTTTTTTATAATCATTAAAATTCAGTGTTTCATTAAGAATTTTAATATTATTAACGGATTTCGCTTTAGAATTTTTATATTCCCAAAGTTCTGATGATGTATTAAAAGAGCAATTTGTAATCATTAGAAAAATAATTAAAAAAAGTATTATTTTTTTCATATTAACCCTTCTTTTACATCAAAATTTTTAAGTAAATTAAGATTTTGAATAGCTTGTCCTGATCCTCCTTTTATCAGATTATCAATTACAGAAAATATAATAATTTTATCTTTATGCTTTGTTTTATTTACTGATACATTGCAAAAATTTGTATTTATTACAGAATTTGTGCTTAAAGCAACATTTGGTTTCATAATTTTTATAAAATATCTATTTTGGTATGTTTTTTTTAAACATGATAAAATTTTATTTATTGATGATTTTTTCTCTAACTCAACATAAATAGAGGAAAGTATACCTCTAAACATAGGTGTTAAGTGAGGAGTAAAAGTAAATTGTACATTTTTTTTCCCTGCTATGTTTAATTCCTGTTGTATTTCAGAATTATGTCTATGTATAGTAATACCGTATGGCTTTATACTTTCATAAAGATTATCGTTTTTATATTTTTCATGGACGTTACGACCTGCTCCTGAATATCCAGATTTTGAGTCTATAATTATATTTTTATATTTAATAAGTTTATTTTTTATAAGAGGTATCAGTGGTATTAAAATACTTGTTGGATAGCAACCTGGACATGCAATAATTTTATAATTTTTTAAGTTTCTATTTGTAAGTTCTGGCAATGAATAAATACTTTTTGTTAAGTATTCTGGTTTAATGTGTTTTTTTTTATACCATTTTATATAATCGTACTTATTAGTAAGTCTAAAATCAGCTGACAAGTCTATTAACTTATTACGTTTTAATAGATATTTAGAAATTTTTTGAGAACCACCATAAGGTAACGCTGTAAAAACGATATCCACATTTTTCAAAAGTTTTTTATTAAATTTGATAATTTTAGGTAGTTTTTTATTTTTAAATCTTTTATCAAAATATGAAATTTTTTTTCCAATAGAGCTATTACCACATAAATATTTAATATTTATATATTTGTGATTAGTTAGTAATTTTAATAATTCTAATCCTATATATCCGGTTGAACCTACGATTAAAACATCAATCTTATTCATTTATAAATGTTTAGTTATTAAGTTTAAATTATCTTTTAGAAAACTGAAAACTTCTTCTAGCTTTTTTGTGACCGTATTTTTTTCTTTCTACAGATCTAGAGTCTCTAGTGGTCAGTTTTTCTTTTTTTAAAGTAGCTTTGAAATTTTCATCAAATAGTAATATTGCTTTTGAAATTCCATGAACTAATGCACCAGCCTGGCCAGTTAAACCACCGCCAGATACCTTACATTTAACATCATAATCTGATGACTGATTTATTATTTCAAAAGGTCTGACAATTTGCATTTGATGATTAGATCTCTTAAAATATATCTTAAAGTCTTTTCCGTTAACATCTATCTTTCCAGATCCTTTATAAAGCCATACTTTGGCTATTGAAGTCTTCCTCTTGCCGGTGGCATATTTAAAATTATCCATTATTATGCTTTCTTATGATATTTTTATTATTAAATTTAGAAATGTCTAACAATATTGGATTTTGTGCTTCATGGGGATGTTTGGAACCAACATAAATTTTTAATTTTGTTAATTGTTGTTTTGCTAAAGGACCGCTGGGAAGCATTCTTTTAACCGCTAACTTCAAAGTTTCCCCAGGTTTCTTTTTAGACAAACTTTCTGGTGTTGCCTCTTTAATACCGCCAGGATATCCAGTGTGTCTAAAATATTTTTTATTTGAAAATTTATTTCCTGTGAACTTTATATTTTCAATATTTTTCACAATAACAAAATCGCCATTATCCATATGAGGGGTAAAATTTGTCTTATTTTTACCTCTTAGAATTTTTGAAATAATTGATGCAAGTCTTCCAATCACTGCATTACTAGCATCAATTTCATACCAATCATTGTTTAATTCAGATTTTTTTAAGAATTTGGTCATAAATGCGGGATTAATACTCTAAATTTAAATAAAGTCAATTATAGCGTTAATTGTTTAAAAAAAACCCATTTTAGGCATAATTTTTCATCTTGAACGTAATAGCTTTTTTATAATACAATTAAATTTTAATAAAGCTAAAGGAGATAAAAATGTCAAAATCAACAAACCCGGAAACTATAGCTCTTCATGGTGGTGACTACAGAAGTGACCCTGCAACAACTGCTGTAGCTGTGCCAATATACAGAACAACGTCTTATCAATTTAACAATACTGATCATGCTGCCAATCTATTTGGTCTTAAGGAATTTGGTAATATTTATACAAGAATCATGAACCCCACCAATGATGTCCTAGAAAAAAGAGTTGCAGCATTAGAAGGTGGCCTAGCGTGTGTAACAGTAGGTTCAGGACAAGCTGCATCTACATTTGCAATTATGAATCTTTGTCAATCAGGTGATAACTTTATAAGTTCAACTGATTTATATGGAGGTACAGTTAATTTATTTACTCATACTTTAAAGAAACTTGGAATAGAATGCAGATATGCAGATCCCTCTGATCCTAAGAATTTTGAAAAACTAGTTGATGAGAAAACCAGATGTTTTTATGCTGAAACATTACCTAATCCATATCTAAGAGTTTTTCCAATAAAAGAAGTATCTGACATTGGAAGAAAACATAATATTCCTTTAATTATGGATAATACTGCTGCACCAATTATTTGTAAGCCATTAGAACACGGTGCGGCTATAGTAGTTCACTCTTTAACAAAATTTATTGGTGGTCATGGTACAGTAATCGGTGGATGTTTAGTAGATGGTGGGAATTTTGATTGGACAGCAGATCCAAAAAGACAACCACTATTTAATGAACCAGATCATTCATATGGTGGCGCGGTATGGGGCCAGGTTGTTCCTCAATTAACTGGAGCAAATGTGGCGTTTGCTGTAAGAGCAAGAGTTTGCTTATTAAGGGACTTAGGTGCACCATTAGCACCTGATAATGCTTGGGGTATTATTCAAGGTTTAGAAACTGCTCCATTAAGAATGAAACAACACTGCTCGAATGCTGAAAAGGTTGTGGATTTTTTAACTAAGCACAAAAGTGTAGACCGAGTAATTTACCCTACCCTTCACAAAGGTGCTGTTGGTGAAAGAGCAAAAAAATATTTTAAAGGTGGAAATGGCGCACTTTGTGGAATTGAAGTTAAAGGTGGAGTAGAAGCTGGTAAAAAATTTATTGAAGCTCTAAAGATGTTTTATCATGTTGCTAATATTGGTGATGCTAGAAGCCTAGCAATACACCCAGCAACAACAACACATAGTCAACTTACAGAGGAAGAATTATTAGCTGCTGGAGTTACACCGGGATATGTAAGATTATCTATTGGCATCGAACATCCTGATGATATTATAGCTGATCTTAAACAAGCTTTGGACGCTTCAGGAAAACCTAGTCTGAAAGCCGTAAGTTAACTTTAGTATTTATATATAAAAAATATATACTTGAGCTTACTAAAAAAATAGAACTTATTTGGTGCATGGAAGCATATTTGATCTGTGCACCATATAACAAAGTCAGAATTCCTAATATAACTTGTACCAATAAGAGTAGGCCTACTAAATTAATTGAAAAGTAAAATTTTCTAATTTTATTTTTGTATACAAAATAGAATATAATAAAATAAAAAATTAAAATTAAATATGCTAGATTTCTATGCATGAATTGAACTAATGACGGATCGCTGAAAGCAGAAACTTTAAATAAATTATAAAATTCGTTGTCATCTGGAAAATAATTATTACCCATTAATGGCCAAGAATTATAAATTGTTCCTGCATCCATACCCGAAACAAACGCACCTACAGTAATTTGACAAAAAACCAATATTAAAAAAATTATTATTAGATAAGAATTTATTTTTTTTTCTGAATAAGTTACATTTTGAAAATTAAGATAATTCCAAAATATTAATGATAGTATTATAAATGCTATCATTAAATGGACTGAAAGTCTAAAATGACTCACATCAACTCTATCTATTAATCCACTAGAAACCATATACCAGCCTATAAAACCTTGAAAACATATTAATGCAAATATTAAATAAAGATTTAACAATCTTTTAATATTAATCTTAAAAGTAAAATATATTAATGGAATTAGAAAAGCTAAGCCAATTAATCGTCCTAAAAACCTATGTGCCCATTCCCACCAAAAAATTACTTTAAATTCTTTCATAGTCATTGAAAAATTCTGTAATTTATATTCTGGTATTTTTTTATATAAATCAAAGTATGTAATCCAATCATTGTTAGTTAGTGGTGGTAATATACCAGAGAATAATTGCCATCTAGTTATGGATAGCCCTGAATCAGTTAGTCGTGTTAGTCCACCAACAACTATCATTATGGATATTAAAAAAAACATAAATAACAACCAAATAGAAATTTGATTTTTTAATTTTAAATCGTCTATAAACATATTAATATAAATATAATAAAAATGTTTAATTCCAAATGTATAAATGTCGCCTAAGAATTTTAAAAAATTAAGAATAATTAGAACTAAACTAGATAAATTAGATAACTCACTAATTAAACTAATCAAAATAAGGACATCTTTAGTTAAAGATGTTTTAAAACTAAAAACTTCAAAAAAAGAGATAGTTGATAAAAAAAGAATTAAATTAATATTAAAAAATGTAAAAAATAAATCTATAAAACTTAAAATTGATCCAAGGATTACAGATCGTATATGGAAAAATATGATTCAGGCTTATATAGAATTCGAAAAAAGAAATTTTAAATAATATTTTATTTACTATGTGGAGGAAGTTTCTTCTCCACAAATATTTCATGCTGTCTAGTTGCAGGGTTATATTTTTTAACTTTTAGTTTAACCTTAGCCTTTTCTCCACCTGCGGGTTTTTTTACATAATAAAAATACGAACTGTCCGGTTTACTCTCGGGAACTAGTCTAATTTTTATGTGGGTTTTTTTTGCCATTAGTTTTTTAATTCTTTTATAAGTAAAGATATTTTATTTAATTTACTTTTTAATTTATTTTTTGCGTTTATAGATAAATTTTCTCTCTCGTCAACTGTTCTATTTAATGAATTAAGTGTTTTTTTAACACCTTGTATTGTCATGCCTCTATCTTTTAATAAAAACTTAATTTTTTTGAGGGTCTCTATCGTTCTTGTGTCATAATATCTTCTTTTACCATTAAATATTTTTGGTCGTATTTGCTTGAATTGATTCTCCCAAAAACGAATTGTATGAGTGGCTAGTTTCCCATTTTTTTCGTTCTTTAAATCTAATATTTTAGCAACTTCACCAATAGTTTTGTATGCGTTATCTAATTTATAATTCATTTTTATTAATATATAATTGTAATTCCTTAGAAGCTTTAAAAGAAATTGTAAATCTTTCTGAAATTAGAGCTTCGACCTTAGTTTTTGGGTTCCTTCCTATTCTTGCTTTTTTATTCTTTAAGGTAAAAGTTCCAAAATTTGAGATTTTTACTTTATTTTTTATTTTTAAGTTTTCAAATATAATTTGAAAAAAATCATCAATTAGTATTTCTGATATTTTTTTTGAATATCCTATTTGCATATATATTGAATTAACAATATCTTTTTTTGTTAAATTAATTCTCACATTAATAAATATTTTTTTTTATTTTATCTATTAATCTACCTTTTATTATTTTTTCACAAACATTTAAAGAGCTCGCAAAACCAACAAAATCTGTACCTCCATGACTTTTTATCACAGGAGTATTTAATCCTAAAAGAATCGCTCCATTGTATAATCTTGGGTCTAATTTTTTTTTAAAGTTTTTAAGATTTTTTAAATTAAGCATTGAGGAGATTTTACCCAATATACCATTTGATAATGCTATTTTTAACTCTCTAGTAATAAAATTTGAGGTTCCTTCTGCAGTTTTTAAAGCAACATTACCTGTAAAACCATCTGTTACTATAACATTTACATCACCGTCCATTATATGGTTTCCCTCTATGTATCCACAAAATTTATACAGATCATTATTTTTATTTGATAATTCTTTGTAAGTATTTTTAATAATACTATTCCCTTTAGTTTCCTCAGAACCAATATTTAATATTGCTACTTTTGCATCTTCTGTCGGGAAAAGTGCTTTATGTAATGCTGAACCCATTAAACTAAAGTCAATTAAATTTTTTTCGTTGCACTCAACATTGGCTCCAAGATCTAAAACAACGTTCATCCCATTTTTGTTTGGCCACAAAGCAGACAAGGCTGGTTTGTCAATATTTTCAATCATATCTAAATTTAATTTAGCAATAACAAACAAAGCCCCTGTATTGCCTGCTGAAATTATTATGTCTGATTCTTTTTCCTTAACACTGTTGATTGACATCCACATACTTGTTTTTTTACCTTTCTTAGCTGCAGTCAAAGCACTATCTTCATTGGTAATCTGTTCATCTGTATGAAATATTTTAAAATTGTTTGATATTTTATATTTCTTAGTAAAAGTTAAGATTTGTTGCTCATCACCAAAAATATTATAAATTACGTCTTTACTATTTTTAGAATGCAAAGAAATTCCTTCAATAATTTTGTCTGGGGAATTATCACCGCCCATTGCATCAACTGCAATTCTTATAATTTGTGACATAAATTAATCTTTTGGATCTAATACTTGTCTACCCTTATAGAAACCTGTTTTTAAGTCCAAATGATGCGAAAGACGATATTCTCCAGATTTTTTGTCCTCTATAATGTTTCGAGGAGTTACTCTTATATGAGATCTCCTTTTTCCAGCTCTAGATTTAGTTGTTTTTCGCTTTGGTACAGCCATAATTAAATTTTAAGTTCTAATATATTGTTTATGAACGAATTTAAAGTGTTTTTTTTTAAATTTTCTGCGTATTTATCAAAATAATCAATGTAAAATTTAGTATTACATTTGTCATTCAAGTAGTTTTTGAAAAAAAACATCTTTTTTTCAATACTTATTTTTTCCCAGTCATTTATATCTAAAATAATTTTATGAAATAAATTTAAATAATCTTTCATTTTTTTGTTAATTGAGACATCTCCATAACCAATCTCTCTTATAGCTATTTCAATTTGTCTAAAGTTATAGTCATATATTTCTTGCATAATTTTTTTATTATCATTTGTTTTAAAAATTTTTAAAAAAAAAGCAAAATGCAATAAGTAAAATATTAGTCTAACAGAAAAATTCTCATCAGAATTTGTATTAATATATAGATTTTTATTTCTAGTTAATTTTATCAAATTGTTGTAAGTATTTATATAATTTGTACTCATATGTTTAAATATTTAATTATTTTAATTTTAATTACAACAAGTTGTGCTTCTAATAAAGTGGTAAAAGTACATGGTACAAATCAAATAGACATTAAATCCAAGAAATTGTTTATAAATAAAACAAATAAAAATGATATTATGGAATTATTAGGACCTCCATCTGTTATAAGTACTTTTGATAACAATACTTGGATATATTTAGAGAGGAAAGAGGTCTCATCAACAATTTTTAAACTTGGAAATAAAAAATTAATTAAAAATAATGTGTTAGTTGTTAAGTTAAATAATTCAGGTATTTTAGAAAATAAAGATTTTTTTGATCTTAATAAAATGAACTCTTTAGATTTCAATGAAAATATTACTCTGAGTAGATATCAAAAAGATTCCTTTGTTTACAATCTTCTTACCAGTTTAAGAGAGAAAATTAATAATCCGGTTACCAAAAAAAGATCGTCTAGATAATATTTATCCTGCAATAACTGCCAAAAGTAACAATGCAACAATATTTGTAATTTTTATCATCGGGTTAACAGCTGGACCTGCAGTATCTTTATATGGATCACCTACAGTATCGCCAGTAACAGCTGCTTTGTGTGCCTCTGAACCTTTTCCACCAAAATTTCCATCCTCTATATATTTTTTTGCATTATCCCATGCTCCTCCTCCAGCTGTCATTGATACAGCAACAAATAAACCAGTGATAATTACACCTAACAACATAGCTCCTACTGAAGCTAATGCTGCAACCTGGCCACCTATTGAAAATATAATAAAATATAAAACTATAGGAGATAAAACAGGTAATAACGATGGAATAATCATTTCTTTAATTGCTGCAACAGTAAGTAAATCAACTAGCTTTGCATAGTCGGGTTTTTGTTTTCTTTTCATTATTCCTGGAAATTTTTTAAATTGTCTTCTAACCTCTATTACAACCGCGCCGCCTGCTCTTCCGACTGCTTGCATACCCATAGAACCAAATAGATACGGCAACATTCCACCTATCAATAATCCAACCACAACATATGGATTTGACAAATCAAATGTTACAGTAATACCTTCTAGTTTAGATCCAGCTTCTTTTGAAAAATGTTTAATATCTTCTGTATATGCTGCAAACAAAACCAAGGCACCTAATCCAGCTGAACCAATTGCGTAACCTTTGGTAACAGCTTTAGTTGTATTTCCTACCGCGTCTAGTGCGTCTGTTGTTTTTCTTACATTATTTGGCAGTTTTGACATTTCTGCAATTCCACCCGCGTTATCAGTAACTGGACCATAAGCATCAAGTGCAACCACCATTCCTGCTAAAGCTAACATTGTAGTAACTGCAATCGCAATTCCATATAATCCAGCTATTGAATTCGTTAATAAAATTCCAGACACAATTATTAATGCCGGGACTGCAGTTGCTTCCATAGAAACAGCAAGACCTTGTATTACATTAGTTCCATGACCTGTTGTTGATGAGTTAGCCACACTTTTAACTGGACGGTAATTTGTTCCAGTATAGTATTCTGTAATCCAAATAATTAATCCCGTAATTATTAATCCAATTATTCCACAATAATAAAGATCTAAACCAGTGAAATCTTTGTTATTTACCGTATATATATTATTAAAACCAATAACATAATCTGTTAATGGATATAGTACAATTAATGATGAAATTGCAGTAGCTACGAAACCTTTATATAGTGCACCCATAACATTTTTGCTATTTCCAAGTTTAACAAAAAAAGTTCCAAGTATTGATGTTACAATACATGCACCACCAATCGTTAAAGGATATAACATCATGCTTAGATCATTTTGAAAAAAAATTGAAGCCAGAACCATTGTTGCTACAATTGTAACTGCATAAGTTTCAAAAAGATCCGCCGCCATACCGGCACAATCGCCGACATTATCACCTACATTATCAGCAATTACTGCTGGATTTCTTGGATCGTCTTCTGGTATACCAGCTTCTACTTTACCTACTAAATCTGCACCCACATCAGCACCTTTTGTAAATATGCCACCACCCAATCTTGCAAAAATTGATATCAAAGATGCTCCAAAACCTAATGCGACAAGTGCATTTACAATCTCTCTGCTATCTATGTTTATTTTAATTAGAATATAGTAATAAACTGCAATAGATAATAAAGCTAAACCAGCAACTAACATTCCTGTAACCGCTCCTGATTTGAATGCAACATCTAAACCATTAGTCAAACCCTTTCGTGATGCTTCTGCTGTTCTAACGTTTGCTTGAACGGATACCAACATCCCTACATAACCTGCTAATCCTGAGAGAGTTGCACCTATCAAATAACCTAATCCTACAAGAGGACTGAATGCGATACTAATTATAACAAGAACCACGATACCTACTAATGCGATAGTTTTATATTGCCTATTTAAGTAAGCTCTAGCACCGACTTGAATTGCAGATGCTATCTCTTGCATTTTATTATTTCCTGAGCTTTTATCTAGAATATTTTTTCCTGTAAAAAATCCGTATATAATTGAGAGAAGTCCAGCAAATATAGTATATAATAAAATTGTTTCGTTTGATGTATCCATAGAATTGATTTATTTAAAAATCGGACAATACAAAAAAAAGCGCAAAAGGCAATAAATATAATCTTAAAATTTATGCGAATAACCTTTAAAATTGCTTAAATTTAATATTTTTCCACCACTGATTAAAAGATTTTTTCTAGATTTGTTAGTTATTTCACCGATTATTGACACTTTCTGATTCATTTTTTTTGCTTTGAGTTGAATTAATTTCCTAAATTTTTTTGGGGCAGTAAATATAACTTGATAATCGTCACCGTGAAATATTAAATTTTTTTTACTTAATTTTTTATTTTTTATAATCTTATTAAAATTTAAAGACGTAGGAACTTTATCTAAATAGACATTGAACTTAGTTTTTTGTTTATTAGTCAATTTTAACAAATCATCAAATAATCCATCAGATATATCAATAGAGCTATTACAATATTTATTTAAAATACTTATTAACCTTATGGGTAAATCCGGCAGATAATACTTTTTAATAAAGTAATTTTTTTGAAACTTATCAGTTTTTTTTATTTTTTCTTTTAATATACTTAAACCAACATAACTGTCTCCAATATTACCAGATACATATATGTCGTCACCTGATACAGTTTTATTTCTACATATGATTTTATCTGAAAAACCTAAACTTGTTACTGTAAATGATAAATTTTTTGAATTGGTGATATCTCCACCTGATAGATGAATATTAAATTTCTTTTGCTCCTCTGCTAGAGATTTAGTTATTTTTTTTAATATAACTTTTGTTAAATATTTTTTATCCGCAGACATACTGACAAAATAATATTTAGGTTTAACACCTTTGCATATTAAATCTGAAATAGATGATCTTATTATTTTTTTAATAACAAGGTCAGGTTTTTTAAAATTAAAAAAATGAATCCCGTTATTATAAGTATCCACAGAAATAACAATCTTTTTTTTTTTATCAAAAAAAACATCATCGTTAAGATTATTTGCTGAATAATTTTTTTTTGTTAATTTTGATAAATACTTAGAAATAATTTCATGTTCGATCATATATTTCTTATTTTTTTTGAAATTTTATCTAGTAAAGCATTAAGATATTTAGTTTGTGATTTATCAATAAAATAGTTGGACGCATTTAAATACTCTTTAATTATAATTGTTCTTGATGTATTTGGTTTATAAAGAAATTCAAATATTGCGCTTTTAATTATAATTTCAAAAACTCTATCTATTTTTTTTAAATTTAGATCACAATTTAAATGATTATTTATTTCCTCCTTTATAATTTCATCTCTCTCAATTGTTCCTAATACAACATCTTTAATAAATTTTTTAAATCTATGTTTGGGAAAAGTTAAATTTTTTTCTTTGTTATAAAAATTGCTATAAATTTTTTGCACAACTATTACCCTGGGGTTATTTATTGATGTATAATTAGGCATTATTTTTTTTGTGATAATATAGAAATTACTGCTTTAGAAGCCTCAGATCCTTTTTTTATTCTTTTGTAGGCCTGTTTTTTGTTTAAACATGTAATTATTCCATTACCAATTGGTTTTTTATAATTGACGGATATATTCATGATTCCAAATGTTGCTGCATTTGAAATAAACTCAAAATGCGGTGTTTTGCCTTTTATCACACATCCAAGAGCTACTACTCCGTCAACTTTTTTAATATACTTAGAAATAGTTACTGGTATTTCAAATATACCTGGAACTTTTATAATATTAACAATCTTAAAATTATCTAACTCATCTAAAGCACTATTTAAAAGCTTTGTTGATATATCATTGTAGTAATTGGCTAAAACTATTAATATTTTTTTTTTCATTATTTTAATATTTCCTGATTTGTAATTTTTATACCATAACCTTCTAGACCAATTACTTTTTTAAGAGAACTCGTTATTAATGTCATATTTTTTATTTTTAAGTCTTTAATTATTTGTGCTCCTATACCATAATTTCTTATTAAATTATCGTTTCCAACATTTTTTTTTATATGTTTTTTTTTTGTAAATTGCTGTAAATTTTGTGATACCGATTTTAAATTAGTATCTTGAATAAAAACCAGAACACAATTGTTAAAATTTTTAAAATATTTTAAAGTTTTCTTAAATGAATTTGGAATTTTTTGATTTATTAAATAATTTTGTATAATATTAGACGAAATTACTCTTACCCTTGGAGTAATTCCTTTTTTTATTTTACCCTTTATTAACGCAAAGTGTTGGGTTCCGTCTAGTAAATTCTCATATATACGGATATCAAATTTCATTTTTTTAAATTTTATTTCTGACTTTTTTTTTAATTTAATTAATTTCTCACTTTTTAATCTATAAGCTATTAAATCTTCTATTTTTCCTATTTTCAATTTATGTTTATTTGCAAAGTTAATTAATTCATTACCTTTTGCCATAGATCCATCTTCGTTCATGATTTCACAGATAACTGCGGAATTATTTTTTTTCGCTAACCTTGATATATCAACTGATGCCTCTGTGTGCCCTGCCCTTACAAGAACTCCGCCATCTCTTGATATAATTGGAAAAACATGTCCAGGTGATACAATTTCATTTTTTTTTACATTATTTTTTGTTGCAACTTTTATAGTTCTGGATCTATCTTTAGCAGAAATGCCTGTAGTAACACCGTGCTTTGCTTCAATTGAAACAGTAAATGCAGTTTGATGTCTTGATTTGTTAATTGGTGACATATAGTTTAAATTTAATTTTTTTGCTTTTATTGTATCTAAGGCGAGACATATCAATCCTCTACAATATTTTGCCATAAAATTAATTTTTTTTGGTGTTACGTCCGAAGCGCAAAATACCAAATCCCCTTCGTTTTCCCTATTTTCATCATCAACTAAAATATACATTCCACCATTTTTAGCAGTATTTATAATTTCTTTTATTCGACTAAATTTATTTTTTAACATTTAAAAACTTTCTTACATATTTTGAAAGAATATCAATTTCTATATTTACAATATCGTTACGTTTTATTGATGATAAATTTGTAAGCTTTAACGTGTGAGGTATTATCCAAATTTTAAAAATATTTTTTTTAATATCCGATATTGTTAATGAAATACCATTTATTAATATTGAAGCTTTGTCGACTAAATAACTTTCAAATTTACCAAAGATTTTAAATGTAAAAATTTGAGCTCTATCAGCTTTTTTTATATTAATTACTTTTGCAGTTGTATCTACATGACCCTGGCATATATGACCCGAAATATCTTGTCCTTTTTTTAGTGGAAGCTCTAAATTTATTATACTTCCAATTTTAATATTTTTAAATTTAGATCTCTTTAATGTTTCATTTGATAAAAAAAATTCTAGAATGTTTTTTTTTTTCGAGATAAGTGTCAAGCACACTCCATCACATGAAATAGACATACCTAATGATTTAGATTTATATATTTTAATATTAGATTGGAGAAATATATTAATCCCCTTCAATCTTTTATTTACTTTAACTACTTTACCAGTGTTATAAATTATTCCATTAAACATTTAAAAATATTTTATTATTTTATCATTATCAATAAATGTATTAATTGTCTCATTTTTAGAAAAAAGTTTTAATATAGTATTTTGAAATCTATATTTTTTAAAATTTTTTTTGTTTTTTACACTAATATTTGATTTTAATAAATAAAACTCATTAAATAGTTTTTTAGTAATAAAGAAATTAGTTAATTTAATTCCACCTTCGACTAAAAGATAGAATATATTTAATTTTTTAATTATTTTTAAAATTTCAAACATATCAAGATTGTTGTCGTCATCTAACTGAATACGGATAAATTTTACTCCCATTCTTTTTAGTTTTTTTATTTTGGGACTTGTAGAATTGTAAAAAATATATGTTTTAATTTTGTTTGATGTTTTTATTACCTTCGAATTAGTTTTTATTTTAAGATTTTTATCTAATATAATTCTAGTTGGAGAAAAAACTTCAAGACCATTAAGCCTACAATTTAATAATGAGTTATCAGAATTGATAGTTTTACTTGACACCAAAATACCTTGGTTTTTATATCTCAGTAAATGAGAAAATTTTAAACTGTGACAGTTCGAGATATACTTCCTTGTAGATTTAATAAAATAATCATTCGTGCATGCTATTTTCCCTGTAGTGTATGGATATTTTTTGTTTTTTAAGAAAAAATATGACTTATAAAGTTTCTTAATTTTTTTAAATTGTAAATTTTTTTTTACTATTATTTTATGACTATTAAAAATTTTTTTTGATTTTCCCGAGGTTCTAATATCTATATCCTCAATCCCATAATAGACTTTTTTAATTTTTGATTTTATTATTTGCTTAGTACAGGGTGGTGTTTTTCCGTAATGATTACATGGTTCTAAAGTCACGTACATTGTGGAATTTTTTAATTTATTTTTATTTGTGTTTCTTATCGCAACGGTTTCAGCGTGTGGGACTCCGCCTATCCCTGTTTGGCCAACTGAAATTATTTCGTTATTTTTAACTATTACACATCCAACTGATGGGTTTGTTCCAGTCAAGCCGACTCTTTCTTCAGCAAGTGATATTGCCAAATCCATATATTTTTTATGAGATTTATTTATTTTTAATGACATTTATTTTGTCTACAAATTGGACAAAATCTTTTTCTTCTCTAAAATTTCTGTAAACTGATGCAAATCGAACATATGCAACAGGATCTAGTTCTTTCAATCCATCCATTACCATTGTACCAACTGTATTTGAAGATATTTCACTTTGTCCTAATTCCTCTAAAGATCTTGATATCTTTGTTATAAATTTTTCAATTGTATCAGTATCGATAGGTCTTTTCTTTAATGCAATGTATATTGACTTAGAAAGTTTTTCTCTATCAAAAGTAGATTTTCTTCCACTTTTTTTTAATATTACTAATTCTCTGAATTGAATACGTTCAAACGTCGTAAATCTTTCTCCACATAAGACGCAAAGTCTCCTTCGTCTAATTGAGGTTCCGTCCTCTGTGGGTCGTGAATCAACAACAGATGTTTCGCCTTTTTTACAGATCGGACAAATCATTCCTAAGATTTATATTTATCTTAAGTGTTTGTAAATCGGGAATTTAGAGCACAATTCAACAACTTC
>MDTD01022456.1_pt1 | contig 17788 bp, 18 predicted proteins | sample 811221 | NCBI WGS metagenome assembly MDTD01 (sample SAMN05326646, study PRJNA326480) | marine metagenome | isolation source: seawater | place: Pacific Ocean: South West | collected 2011 | reverse complement strand
CTTGTTGCTCATATTAGTGGTCCAAATATAGCTGTTGGCGGTCTTGAGGCTGGTGACTTTGTACTTGGTTAATCTAGTTAACTAATTAAATTAAAGGGAAGCTTATGCTTCCCTTTTTTTTGCTCTTTTTACTGCTGTTATTAATATGAATAAAAAATTTTTACATGTTGGTTGTGGGCGTTTAACAAAAATTCATTCAACACCTGAATTCAAAAACGACAATTGGGATGAAATCAGGGTTGATATTGATGAGAGTGTTACTCCTGATATTATAGCTTCAATGACAGACATGTCTGTCATTGACTCGGATAAGTTTGATGCAATTTATTCTTCACACAATATTGAACATTTATTTGCACATGAAGTACCCCTTGCCTTGAAAGAATTTCATAGGGTTTTAAATGATGATGGTTATTTAATTATAACCTGTCCAGATTTGCAAACTGTTTGCAAAGAAGTTGCTAACGGTAATCTAACTGAACCATTATATCAATCTGGATTAGGTCCAATTTCTGCTATAGATATTTTATATGGTTTAAGATCTGATATTAGAAATGGCAATAAATTTATGGCTCATAATTGTGGTTTTACTGGACCTGTTTTGCATGCCACATTACTTGGTTGTGGCTTTAAATCTGTTATTTGTGTTTCTAAGGGTGATCATTATGCTCTTTGGTCAATTGCTTTCAAAAATAAAGATGTTGACCAAGATTATTGCTTAAATGAGCTTAAAAAACACGTTAAGCTAACTGTAAGTTAGGGAATTATCAATGGATATCTTTAAAAAAGAACATCCTTATTGGGCCTTATTTTATCATCACGAAGGCTATGAAATGGATGGTGATAAGTTAATGGGTCGTCAAGCCGCTGGTAATTCTTTTTTAAGAGCTTTAGTGCAAGATAATCCTGATACGCTAGGTATATATATTAAAAATAATGAACAAAAGGAATTAGCAAAAAAAACTATTTCTTCTTTTCTTTCAACTGATCAAGAGATTAATATTAATGCTATTCCCTTTATTAGACCTTATGATTCACAATTGTTCGGTGGTATTTTTTTACCAGGGCCGTCAATTTCTGAGTCTGCTCTTGCAAGAGGATTTTATTCTCATAACCAGTATAGTTTAGTTGGCATTACCCATACAACTGCATCGCATAACGTTATGACAGGGATTTCTGACCTTTTAACATCTCCTGTAATGCCTTGGGATGGTGTAATATGTACTTCTAATGTTGTTGCAGATACATTAAGTCATGTTATTAATGAAACATTTGATCAATTAAAATTTTATCTAGGTGCCTCTAAGCGTCAATTACCTCAGTTTCCTGTAATACCTTTAGGTGTTCATCCAGAGGACTTTGATTATTCTGATGAATTTAAAGTTTCATCAAGAGAAAAACTCAAAATTGACAAGGATGATATAGTAATTGTATATGTTGGAAGACTATCCTTTCACGCTAAAGCTCATCATCTTCCAATGTATATTGCCCTTGAAGAAGCTTCAAAGAGTTTAAGTAAGGGAAAAATTCATTTAATTCAAACAGGTTGGTTTGCTAATGAGTTTATAGAAAAAGCTTTCAAGGACGAGGCAGAATTAATTTCACCAAATATAAAATTTCACTTTTTGGATGGAAAAAATCAAGAAAATAAACATATATCACTTTCTTCTGGCGATATTTTTATGTCTCTAAGTGATAACTTTCAAGAAACCTTTGGTCTTACACCTCTTGAGGGGATGGCTTCTGGATTGCCTGTAATAGTTTCAGATTGGAATGGCTATAAATCTACAGTAAGAAATAATATTGATGGATTTAAAATTCCAACTTATTCACTAAATAGTAAGTCGGGGGAACAAATTGCTTATAATCATATGATGGGCTTTATAAATTATGATCAGTACATTGGTCAGTTATCTCAAAGGGTTGCAATAGATATTGGTATTTGTATCGAAAAGTTAAAGATATTGATTGAGAATAAGAATTTGAGAAATGAGCTTGGTTTAAACGCTAAAGAGTCAGCTAAAAATATTTTCTCTTGGAATAAAATTTTGAAACAATATCGAGATTTTTCAAATGAACTTGATAATATTCGTATTAAATCTCAAAAAAAAGAGGATATTCCAAAGTTTAATCTTCCTGCAGATAGACAGAACCCTTTTTCTATTTTTGATACATATCCTAGCTTAGTTTTAGAAAATGATAGCCGTTTAATTGTCGATAAAAATAATCATAATTTATCGATTAAAGAAATAATGAATCTTAAAAGTATAAATTTTGCTTTGGATTCTTTTCCATCTTCAGATAATTTTTTTATAATTGAGGACTTTATAAATTCTAATGATAATTTTTCTGTTAATGATATAAGTATTAATACTAAATTAGATATTGATGATATTAAGCAAATTATTATTTGGTTAATAAAGTATTCCTTTGTTAAAATGGTTGATGAAAAAAATGAGTAAAAAAATTGAAGTTCTTTTTATGCATCAAAATTTTCCTGGTCAATATAGAAGTCTTGCTCCAGAGCTAAATAAATTAAAAAACTATAATTGTAGATCATTATCAATGAAGCAAGAAGGTGCTATTGATGGAATTAGCCATGACCATTATAAGGTTGCAAGAGGCAACTCTAAAGACACACACCGTCTTGCTATTGAGTTTGAAGCTAAACTAATTAGAGCTGAAGCAGCTGCGCTTAAGTGCTTAGAATATAAAAAAAATGGTTATACGCCTGATATTATTATCTCTCATCCAGGTTGGGGTGAAACTTTACTAGTTAAAGAAGTTTGGCCTGACGTCAAATTACTTAGTTATTTTGAGTTCTATTATAATACAATTAATTCTGATATAGACTTCCCTGAGTCTGACGAATATGACGATGAAAAAAGATCTTTTAATTTAAGAACTAAATTAATTGCAAGGAATCATACAGGTTTAATGAGCTTCTCTCAAAGCGATAGTATAGTTTGTCCTACTAAGTTTCAGGCAAGTACCGCTCCATTATTAATTCAAAATAAAATTAATATTATTCATGATGGAGTTAATACAGATACAATTAAAAGAAGTGATGAGGCTTATATTGAGGTTACAAAGAATAATGATCCAAAAACAAAGAAAAGACTTACAAGTAAAGATAAAATAATTACATTTGTTAATCGTAATTTAGAACCTTATCGAGGTTACCCTATCTTTATGGAAGCACTTCCAGAGGTTTATGAGAGGCATCCTGATGCTGAAATTTTAATTGTGGGTGGTGATGGAACTAGTTATGGTGCAGAAGCTCCTAAAAACACATCTCACAAAGAAATATATTTTAATAAAGTTAAAGATGACTTGAAGGGTGCGAATGTTAGATTCTTAGGAAGAGTTCCATATGAGTCTTTGCTTGCAATGCTTTCTATAACATCAGCTCATATTTATTTAACTTATCCATTTGTCTTATCATGGTCAATGTTAGAAGCAATGTCGTTAGAAGCTCTAATTATAGGATCTAAAACAAAACCTGTGGAAGAAGTAATTGATCATAATAAAAATGGACTGTTATTTGACTTCCATGACTCTAAGGCCCTAGCAAAAAATATTAATGACGTTTTAGATAATAATGATGATTATAATAAAATGAGAAAGAGTGCTCGTAAAACCATTGTAGATAATTATGATTTAAAAAGAATATGCCTACCTAAACATCTAGAACTGATTAAGAGTTTAAAATAATGAAAAAAATTAAATTATTTAGTGATGTATGCATGATTTCACCAAAGCTAATTAATGATGAAAGAGGTTTTTTTTCAGAAGACTATAATAAAAAAAAATTTGACGAAATAGGTATAAAAGATAATTTTACTCAAGATAATATTTCTTTTTCAAAACAAAAGAATACTATTAGAGGTCTACATTTTCAAAGAAAGCCATTTGAACAAAGTAAGTTAATAAAAGTTATTCAAGGATCTATTTTTGATGTTTTTATAGACTTAAGAAAAAACTCTAAATATTATCAACAATATGATTCATGCTTTTTAAAACCAAATGATGGTTGGGTTTATATTCCCGCTGGCTTTGCTCATGGCTTCTGTACATTAGAAAATGAAACTATTGTATCTTATAAAGTGAATAATTATTATAATAAAACTTTAGACTCCGGAATTTTGTGGAGTGACCCATTTTTTTCTATCAATTGGCCATTGGAAATAAAAGAACCTATTATTTCTGAAAAGGATGCCAATCTTCCTATTTGGGAAATTATCAAAGAAATTGAAGAGGATTATAGTGAATAAAAATATATACTTAATTACGGGAGGATGTGGATTTATAGGTTCAGCATTAATAAGACAATTATTAAAAGATAAAAACAATACTGTTATTAATATAGATAAATTAACTTATGCTTCTAATCCCTCCAGTATAGGTAATACAAATGGTAAAAATTATTTTTTTTTTCAAGAAGATATTATTAATGCTAGTAAAATAGATAATATTTTACGAAAATATGAACCTAACTTTGTTATACATCTTGCAGCGGAAAGCCACGTTGATAGATCTATTGACTCTCCCGAGTCTTTCATCTTAACAAATGTACTTGGAACATATCATCTTTTGGAAGTTTCATATAAATATTGGAACAGTCTTGATGAAAAAAATAAAAAGCAGTTTAAATTTTTATTAGTATCAACTGATGAGGTTTACGGATCATTATCTAAAACAGAAGACAGTTTTGTCGAGAGTAATTCTTATAAACCAAATAGTCCTTATGCAGCATCTAAAGCATCTGCAGACCATCTTGCAAGAGCTTGGAACAAGACTTATGGTTTTCCTGTGATAATTACAAATACTTGCAATAATTATGGAAAATGGCAGTTTCCTGAAAAATTAATACCCTTAGTGATTTCTAAATGTCTTTTAAATGAAAAAATACCAGTTTATGGTGATGGGCAACAAATTAGAGACTGGATACATGTTGATGATCACATTAGTGGCTTACTTTTTGCTTTAGAAAATGGTTCGTTTGGCTCAAAATATAATATAGGTTCGAATAAAGAATTAACTAATATTAATGTTGTTAAAAGTATTTGTAGTTTACTTGATAAAATTAAACCAAAAACAGATGGAAGTTATCAGGATTTAATTGAATTTGTTATTGATAGGCCTGGTCATGATAGTAGATATTCTATTAATTCCGAAAAAATTATGAAACTTGGATGGAAACCATTGATTAATTGGGAAACTGGTATTGAAGATACAATAAAATGGTATTTAGATAATATTGATTTTTTAAATAATAAATTTTCTGGTGAACGTCTTGGCAAGTTATCAAAATAAAATTAAAGTTTTAGTTACTGGTGGTAGTGGGCAAGTTGGAAGTCATCTTAAGCTATTATCTAACAATCACAGTTCTATTTTTTTATTTCCCAATAGAGTTGATTTAGATTTATCTTCAAAAAAATCAGTTTTAGATTATTTAAACAAAAATAAGCCCAATATTATTATTAATCTTGCAGCTTATACAAGGGTAGATGAGGCTGAAAGTAACCAAGATCAGGCCTATGCTATAAATTATATGGGAGTGACCTACTTGAGTGATTATGCTTTCGAAAAAAATATTTATTTAATTAATTTTTCAACGGATTATGTTTTTGGTAATTCTGTAGGACCTCATAAAGTTAACTCTTCAAAAAATCCTATAAATTATTACGGCTATACAAAAAAAATAGCTGAAGAAAAATTAGAAGATTTTAATGATAATTTTTTGACTATAAGATTAGCTTCAGTTTTTAGTAAATACGGAAATAATTTTGTAAAAACAATAACTAATCTACTTTTAGAAAATAAAGAAATTAGTGTTGTCCATGATCAAAAAATATCAATTACCTATGCAGGAGATGTAGCATTGCTAATAATTAAATTGATAGACAATTTTATAATGAGAGGAAACTTTAATATTTCTAGTAAGATTTTTCATTTTACCAATAATGGCTATACTGATTGGTATAGTGTGGCAAAGATTATACATAAAAAAATATTAGACTTTGACAAACAAAATAGTGCGATAATTAATATGATTTCTTCTAAGGATTGGGTTTCAGATGCTAAAAGACCAAGTGATTCTAGACTTTATCTAGAAAATGATTGGTTTACTAAAAATGATATGATAATTCCTAATTGGGAATTAAGGGTCGAGGAAGTGGTTTCATCTATTATTTTAAATCAAAAAAAGAGATAATTTATATGTCAGAAAATGATTACAAAGGTATAATTTTAGCAGGAGGATCTGGAACAAGGCTTTATCCTGTCACAAGAGTTGTTTCTAAACAACTACTTCCAATATATAACAAACCAATGATCTATTACCCACTTTCTACACTTATAAATTCTGGTGTAAAAGAAATTATGATTATTACAACGCCTCAAGATAGTCCTCTTTTTAAAAGACTTCTTGGAGATGGTGGTCAATGGGGCGTATCATTCAAGTTCGCTATTCAGGAAAAACCAGAGGGAATTGCTCAGTCACTAGTAATTGCAGATGAATGGTTAAAAGGTTCTTCTTCTATTTTGATATTAGGGGACAATCTTTTTTTTGGTCCTGATTTTTCTTCAATAGTAAAAAAATCTATTAAAAACAACAATGGCGCCACTCTTTTTGCTCACAAAGTAAAAGATCCAGAAAGATTTGGTGTAGTTGATTTTGATAAGAATAATAATGTTTTATCTATTGAAGAAAAGCCAAAAGAACCAAAATCTTCATGGGCTGTTACCGGATTATATATTTACAATAATCAAGCTGGAAATTATGTAAAAAATTTAAAAAAATCTAATCGCGGTGAGTATGAAATTACTGATTTAAATAGGAAATATCTTGAAGATGGAAATTTAAAAACTGTACTACTTAATAAAGAATATTCATGGTTGGATACAGGTACACACGACTCTTTACTAGAAGCATCGAACTTTGTTCAAAATTCTATAATTGAGTTTGGGCGAGATTTGATGGATTTAGATGAGCTATAATTATTCTTGAAGTGCTTCCTGAGTTAATTTTGTTATAGGGTTTAATAGGTAACTAATAACAGTCCTTTCTTGACCAATAATTGATACATCAGTAATCATTCCGGGTTGCAACTTAATTTTTGCTGCTCTTTCAAGCTCTTCTTCGCTGATTTCTATAATGATAGGGTAGAAGGGCATCTCATCGCCTCTTTCTTGGGTTGTGTTAGCAGCGACTTTAGTAACTATTCCCTCCATTTTACCAAATACAGCTTGATCATAAGCTGAAAAGCCTACTGAGGCTTTTTGATTAACTTTAACATATGCTATATCCTTAGGGTTTACTTGTCCTCTTATCTTTAATTTATCATTTTCAGGTACAATTTCAGCTAAAAGATTGCCTTGTTGTATATGTTGTCCAAGATTAACTGCATCAACCTTGCTTACTGTTCCAGTCACAGTAGCTTTTACAGATGCAAATTCAAATTGTCTAACGGTTACGTCATAACGTTTTTGAGATTCTATTAGTTGTAATCTCTCGTCTAAAAGTCTGAATTCAGAGTCAGATCCTTTATTTACTAATGAAGATAAAATTTCAACTTTCCTTTTTCTTGTTTCAAGTTCGTTTTTGGCTAACTCTTTAAGTTTAGAGAGATTTTTATAATCAATTAAAAACATAGTATCGCCTTGATTAACTTTATCACCCATTGCAACACTTATATCTTCAATTTGACCATCTATACTTGATTGAATTATATGTACTTTTGAATCAGGAATAATTACTCCACTGGCTTTAACAACTTGATTGACCTGTGCTATGGATGACCAGATAAAGAATGAGATCGTAAAAGCAGAAATAATCCAAAATAGGATATATTTTTTTCTGTGACTTGCCCAACCTTCAGGGATTAAATAAGGAAGAATATTTTCAAATGATTTTTGAATATTCGTAAAATTTATCTTTTTAAGTTTATCTAATGTCGATTTAATCATTTTTCTATGATGCCGGTACTTGTTGGGTTAGGATTTTATTTTTATCATCAAACCTTGCTAATTTTCCATCAATTAATATACCTATTTTATCAACTTCACTGAGGTGATTTGTTCTGTGTGTAGAAATAACTATTGTTGGATTATAATCAAGATTAAGTAAGTTATTAATTATTTTTTGTTCTGTTTGGCCATCCATAGCGCTTGTTGGTTCGTCTAAAACGAGCATTTTGGGTTTTCTTATAAAGCATCTTGCCAATGCAATAGCTTGTCTTTGGCCACCTGATAAATTTGACCCACCTTCTGTAAGAGAATAATTATAACCCCCTGGTAAAAGTGCAATAAAATCATGAGCACAAGATAATTTAGCTGCCTCTATAACGTCTTCCTCAGAGGCTTCACTAAAACCAGCAATAATATTTTCATATATTGAGGCTGAGAATAGCTGAACTTTCTGACCGCAATAACCAATATGATCTCTTAAATTCTTAGCTGGTATATTGTTTAAATCATAACCTCCAACAGTTATGTTTCCACTAGTAGGTTGATAAAATCCAACCAATAATCTTAAAAGTGTAGTCTTACCACTTCCTATATTACCAACCAATCCAATTTTATCGCCATTTTTAATAGATAAATTTATTTTGTCTAATATCTTGGTATCATCAATATTGAAGTCCACATCTTTAAAGTTAACACTTCCCTCTGAAAGTTTAACTGCTGTAAGATTTTGCGTTTTTTCTTCATGACTCTCAGTTTCCATTAATTCATCAATTTTAAAATATGCTGCAAAAGCATGATTCATTTTTGTCAATAACTGACCTGCTTGAACCAGGGGTGACAAAATTCTCCCAGATAAAATAACACAAGCAATTAATGCGCCAGCTGAAATTTCCAAGGATCCTACAAGAATTACACCATATGTTACAATTCCTGCCTGGCTGATTTGTAGGCCAGTAGATGCAAAAGTTGTAGAAAAATTAGAAACAGCTCTCGCTTTTGTAGAAGCATCGCTTTGAGTTTCGACACTGGAATTCCACCTATCGTTAAGAAATTTTCCTCCAGCAACTGTTCTTACTGTTTCAAGATTTCCAACTAGTTCAACTAACGTTGACATTTTTGATTGTTGTGTAGTTAAATTTTTTTCACCGTATCTTTTTAATATTGGCTGAATTAAAGCAGAAACACCAAGAACAAGGGGCACTATTAGAATAGGAACGATGGCTAGGGGGCCTGCAATTAAATAAATAACAAATAAGAAAATAAACATAAATGGTAGATCAATAAATGCTACCATACTTGCAGAAGTAAAAAAATCTCTTACACTTTCAAATTCTCTTACAGTATGAGCAATACCAGATGATTTTGTTAAAAACTTTTCATCATGAGCTGTAATTTTTTTAAATAACAGGTCGCATATTGTCTTTTCCATTTTTGAACCAGCAATGTCTATGAAATATGCTCTTAGTAATTTTACTACAAAATCAAAAATTATTACAATAGCCATTCCAATTGTTAATGCAACTAGAGTTGTAATCGCATTGTTTGGCATTACTCTGTCATAAACAGTCATTATATAAAATGCACTTCCAAGACCAAAAATATTAATAAAAATAGATGCTAATGCTATTTGTGAATAAGTACCTTTATTACTTAAGACTGATCCCCAGAACCAATGCTTTTCATAATCTATATTTTTCTTAATTAATTTATTCATGGTTTAATCATCATATAATTATTAAGATTACGGTTTTGATGAAGGTATTGAAAGTATCCATCAAGAAGATTTATTTCAGTAATCAGTAGTCTTTCTAGCTGATTAAGTTCTTTTAATCCAGTATCTACATATGCTTCAGGAGCAAAGTTAATTATCTCTAATCTATCTCTTATAATTACTCTTTGTTTTTTAGTATCATTAAATGTTTCATAAACATCATTTCTTATGCTTTGCGATCCTATTACTGAGTTAATTATTTCCGCCTCGAGTCCGTCATCTTTTTTTCTTTCAATATCTATATACATTTTTGCAGCAGCTTCTTTTGCTTTAGATGATGAAATCTTTGCGGAACCTCTTCCAAAAGTAAATATTGGCATTGAAAAATATATACCACCCCTAATATCACTCTCATCGCCTTCATCTTTTAAATCATATTTTGTATATCTGGTATTAAAACCAAATTGAGGTAAAAATTCACTTCTAGTAAGCTTTGTCTCAATTCCCTTACCTTTATAGCTTAAAATTGATAACTCAACATCATAACTTAAAAAGCCACTATCTTTTTCAACGCTTGGAATATTTACATTTGGAAAAAAAGAATTTTTAAACTCTTTTTTAAAAAAATATTCATAAACAGCAATATCTTTTCCCCTTTGAGTTCTTAACATTTGGACTTTGGAGTCTAAATCATTAAATCTTATTGAAAAAACAGCTAAATCCATTGGGTCTGATATTCCTGAAGATACTCTATCTTTAACCCTGTTGAGATAAGGCTCTACCTCTCTAACAATTTCAAGACCATATTTATATAATAAGTCTGATTTAACAGCCTGTAAATAAATTCTGTTTGATTGAACTATTTGTTCAGAAACAGTTTTTTCACGAATTAATTTGGATACACTAAAGTCATTTTTTGCCATACCAATTCTAGCATTTATAGCTCCACCAGAATATAATGGTTGAGAGAGTTCTACAGCCGCATCAAAGCTATCATCTCTTCTTTTTCTTACAGATGTTTTATCTTGGATATCTCTTTTTAATACACTATCATTTATTATTCTAACTGATAATTCAGGCCATCTATTTCTTTGAGCAAACTTTAAAGACATATTCTTTTCTGTTACTTCTGAAACAGAAAAAAGATATTCTGGTTGCTCGAGAATACTAATTCTTAAAAAATCAAAATATTCTTGCTCGCTTATAGTTATTACACCAGGAGAAATATTTGAAAAAGTTTTATTGCCTTCCTCACTGTGCAAAAGAGAGGTTGTTAAAAGACTTAAAGTTATAATTAATAAATATTCTTTAACTTTAAACATAATTAACATCCCATCATTACTTTAAAAAACAAAGTTAAATTATTGTTTTAAATATTACTTATTTTTTTGTCTTTTTTGACTTTGACTTTCCAGCTGACTTTTGTTCATTTTTAGTTGATGAATCTTCATTTAGCTTTTCAATAATACCTTGTGAACCATTGACTAATCCTTGGATTATATCTCCAACTTTAGCACCAGGTATTTCAAGGCTACCTGCATCAACAAATTTACCCTCAGCATTTATAGATGTAAGCTGTACTCTTAACACACCATTAACAAATGTGATTGAACCTAATCCTTCTACTAGCATTATACTCTCCCTAAGTTATTTAAGATAGATAGTTATTAATTTATAAAAATCAAGTTATAATAATTTGATTCGTCACTAATAAATTTTTTTAACCTAAGGCTGGCAAGTGTTTTTTAATATTATTGTAAAATTTAATTTAATTTTTTTTAATTATTAAGAATGAATAAAAAATAAATTTTATTTTATATATGGTGGGCGCGGCTGGGTTTGAACCAGCGACCCCTACGATGTCACCGTAGTGCTCTACCGCTGAGCTACGCGCCCTTATTTAATTTTTTTCTAATCCAGAACTTATACATATGAGAAAAAATTATAGGATTTTTTTTTTCGAGTTCATTCCAATTATCTAAGTTTTTCATAAAAAAGTCATCTTTAAAATTTTTTGAATAAAAATTCATTACAGCTTCTTTAAGAGTTCTGTTCTTTATAAAATCTCCCCAACCGACAAACTCTAAGTCGTTTTCATCAATTAAATTTTTAATTTTTTCAATTCCAATTAAAGATTTATGTTGAGGGTTAAGCATTTTTTGAAAAGATCTTTTATTATAAAAATTATCTGAGGTTAACAGATCTTTTAAATTTTTATTTTCATTTTTTAAAACTTTTCTTCTTATATTTGAAATATCATCTTCTAGGTTTTCATTTTTTAAAGACTTAATCTCATTAATTATTCTTTGATTTTTTAAATTTGCTATTGGACTTTCTAATAAAATTTTTGCATAACCTCCATCATTAAGAATATCTAATAAAAGATTAAATCCATAATAAAAATTATCGAGTTGATTAAGAACTTTATCTATAAAAATAATATCATATTTTTTCCCGAGAGTTTTAATATCTAAAAAATCTAAATGATATATATCTACATTTTTTATATTATGCTCAGTACATTTTTTTTGTGTATAAAGAAGGTTTTCTATACTTAAATCTATAATATCAATTTTTGAATTTTTAATTGTGTTGATAATTAATGCATCTCTTCCAGATCCGCATCCAACATAGAGAATACTTGGATTATCTGTAAACTTTTTATCACCTAAAAGCTCTATTGGTCTTATATTTATCTTCAAAAAATCTAAAAAACTTACTTCACCAACCGTACTTATTTTATCCCATGGCATTGAAAAATTTTTATTATAGTAACTTGCTATTTCAAGTGATTTTTTATTAGTAATCTTTTTCCCTATGTTTATTTTTTTTAATAATTTTTTATTTTCTGATAAGTTAGTTAAAGGCTTACTTATTTCTTTGTAAAATTGTTTGTTTTCTTTTCTAATTTTCTTATTCAAATAATTTAAAAATATTTTTTCTTCTTTAAGGTTGAAATAAGATCCTAATAATAAAAATTCACTTTGATTTATATTTTTTTTAAGATTTATCTTATCCTTAACCTTTTTAGAGGTTTTATGAATCAAAGACTTTTCTTCATCGTCAATTAGCCAAATATATGAATTAAGATTATTTTGAAGAAATATAGATAATAGAAGAGATCGTATATTTTTATTTTCGTCTAAGTTTTTTGTTTCTTGATTATAGTTTTTAAAAATAAAGCTTCGAAAAAGTGTTAGTAATACCTCTAAATAATGATTAGTTATTGTCGTTTCTCTGAGGAAAATATTTAGTAAATTAATGTTTTCATTAGTAATGTATTTTTTTAAAATAAATGATATTTCTTTATTTTTTTCTAAAGATTGCAGACTGTTTACTTTATTTATAAATTCATCAAAATTTTTTTCTTTCAAATGTTTTTGGATATCACAAATTAAAATCTCTTGAATTATTCTTTTAATATCTTGAATTGGTATAAAATTGTTTTGAATTGCATAAGCTATCCCACTTTTAACTTCTTCTGATGTTAAGAGGGAATAATCATCTATTTTTATACTATTAAGGGTATTAAAAAAAATTTTATATATTTCTATAAAATTTTTATTTTTTTTAATTGAGTTAACATAGCTTTCAATAATTTTAGGTAAATTATTTTCTTTTGCAGAATTAACTAATAAAAAATAATGCGTATACTCATTATCCTCTTTTTTATCAATAATACTCTTTAAAATACTATTGGATTGAATATAATCACCATCGCTTGTCAAGATAGTTGCATAAGCTTGACTTAAACCAATATGGTTAGGGTATTTTTTCACAAGAAAAGAACTTTTTTTTCTGGCAATATCTTTTTTCGAGGGATCAAGCAAAACCTTACTTAATTCTTTAAATTCTTGTTGAGCTATTTCTTCTTCATTTTTTGATATTTTTTTATTCATTAGAATTATTATTTCTTTCATGATTTGGTAATGTAAGCCATCCAGTAACAGCATATTTTATAGAACTTGTTGGATTACCTCTATGAGCATGTGTCCACTCTGCTGGCCAAATAACAGTTTTACCTTTTTTTGGTTTAATTTTTAGATCATAGTGCAAAAATTCTGTTTCGCCATCGTCCTCAACATCATTAAGGTATGTTATCCAAGCTAAAATTCTGTGAGCGCTAGATATAGAGTCTCTTTCAGTGTGCCATCTTTTTACATGTCCGCCGATTTCATATTTTTGTATATTAAATGTCCCTGCGTGAAGTATTGGAATATTTTTACCAAAAAATTCCCATTGTTTTCGATAATCTTTATAAAATATATCAATATCAGCAATATAATCTTTAAGAAAAGCATACTTAGAATCATTGAGTTGGTATGGTCTAACTGAAATATCAGTGGTATTTTTATATTCCTTATTTGTTTGGTTAAATCCAAAACCGCCTAGTTTATGCTCATCTTTTTCTTCCTCAAAAAAGTCAATTATTTTATCATATAATTGAAGATTATCGCTTTGCCATGCGCTTATAAAGTTTGAAGTATTGTTGCTTTTACAATTAATTCTTTTCATAAATATCTCTTAAACCATGCTTAAATTAATTTATAAGGTCTATCATCTGAATAGAAAAGAAAAGCTCCATCAGATTCTATTCCATTAACTATACCATCGTTGATCTTACCTAAAAAATGATTAATGACCGATAAACACTTCAAAGCATTTCGATCATATTTTATATCAAGAGCTTTTTCTATAAAAGGTTTTGCATCACCAGGGCGACCAAGGCTTAAAAGACAAAAACCTTGTATAGCATTTCCATCAAAGCTCATATTATCCATTAAGAGAACTTTTTCCGAAGTTTTTTGTGCTAAATCAAATCTTTCAATTTTAATATATACATTAGATAAATTTATCCAGCATTCAATATTATCTGGATTTAGCCTAAGAGATTCTAAGAAATTTTCTATACTTTCTTGAGCTTTATATAGATCTTCAAAGAGAAGGTTTGCTATATTAAAATATAAAATAGGATCTTTATCATTAATTTTTTTTGCTAATAAATACGTTTCATATGCAAGCTGAGGTTTGTTTATTTTTCGATATGTTACAGCAAGATTTAATTGATACTCATACTTATTTGGTGAAATTTTACACAATTCTATGAGCAAGGAGTTAGCTAAAAAGTAGTCTTGTACTTTAAAAGCATTATTTATTTGATGAAGTTTTTTTCTTTCAATTTCACTCATAATGAAAATAAAATATAAGATTTTGCTTATAAAATCATTAATTTTTTAATTATGACACGATAATAGGAGTTTCTAATTAGCTTATAATCAGTAATACTATTTTAAGATTTTTCTTATTTTATTAGAAATATTTAGAGATAGGGTAAAATGGCATTTTTTAAACCAAAAGCAGTTTTTTTTATAATAAAACACCTTTTTAATGGTGAAAAATATAATGGTTTAATTAACTGGTTAAATTCACTTGGTCAGATAATAAATTTTAATACTGAAAATGGGTCTGTATTTGTTGGCGATGAATTGATTACTTTTGGTAAGAATTTAGATTTCCTTAAAGAGGATAGATTTGTAGAAATAGCTAACAAAGTTTTTATAAATGAAAATGATGATGAAAAAAATATAGCTGCAAATCAAGCTTTAATCTGGCGTAGGTATATTCTTGTTTGGGCCGGTGAACATTGCAAAGATTTAAGAGGAGATTTTTGTGATTTTGGTTGCTATGACGGCTTAGCGTCGAAATTTATTAATGAATATTGTGATTTAAAAAGTCGTAATGTTGATTTTTATCTATTTGACGTTTTTGACAACCCTCCGTTATCCGAAAAATTTCCAAAACACTCTCCCTTACTTTATGAAAATGTTAAAAATAATTTTAAAAATTCAAAAAATGTTAAGATTGTAAAAGGTTTACTTCCTCAATCTTTAATTGATAATTGTCCTGAAAAAATTTCTTTCGCTCATATTGATTTAAACAATGCAGAAGCTGAAATTGGAGTTTTAGAAATAATTTATGATAAAATTGTTTCTGGAGGAATTATTATTTTTGATGATTATGGCTGGGTAGGCTATAAGGAACAACAGATTAAAGAAAAACAATTTATTGAAAAAAAAGGTTTACGAATATTAGAGCTACCAACAGGTCAAGGATTAGTGATTAAAAAGTAATTTTATTTATATTTTAAAAAACTATCAATTTCTTCCCATAATTTTTTTCTGTAAATATTTTTTTCCATGAAAACTTCATGCTCGCAGTTATTAAAATCAATTATTATTGATTTTTTTAGTCTTTCAGACATTTCAGAAGTTTTTTTTGAATAAACTACTCTATCTTTAAGGCTGTTAATAATTAAAATCTTTAAATCAATCTGTTCGGCCCAGTTTTTTTTTCTAATCACCTTAAACCTCTTATTTACTGCTTTTGCAAAGCCATTTGTAACACCCCAAAGTCTAATAGATGGCATTTTTCTGACAAGCATTTGCGTTCTTTCATATCTGAATTGATCGGTAGTTAAATCGTTTTCTTTAAAAGAAGTCTCAATACCCATATTTGGTTTTGATCCAATCAAATAGTCCGTATCTTTTCTAAAAATATTCATTAACGAAGATACAGTTCTTAAAAATTTCTCATTTTTAAATCCAAGCATAGGGGCTGATAAAATACCACAGGCAAATTTTGTTGGATGATTATAAAATGCTGAAAGCATTAAACAGCCGCCCATAGAATGCCCTATACCTATTAGTGGTTTTGGAAAAAATGGATCTATTATTTCTTCTAAGATTTTTTCTAAATCTTTATCATGTCTTTTAAAGTCAGTTATAAAAGATTTGTTAATATCATCTATCATCCTTTCGGACATTCCTTGCCCTCGCCAATCGAAACAAATAACGGAATATCCTCTATCAATAAATTCTTGAATAGTTTCATAATATTTTTCTATGAATTCATTATGTCCTTGCTGAAGAAAAATTGTTCCAGAACTTTTTTCTTTTTTCTGTAGCCAATGGCATACTCTTATCTTGATACCATCATTCATATTTACAAAATATGACTTAATACCATAAGGGGCTCTATAATTATCTAATTCGAGATATGGTGCTTTTTGATATTTAGATATACTAAATTCTTCCATAATCATCCTCTATACGAACAATATCTTCCTCTTTAATATCTTTACCAAGTTGAATCTCAACAAAGATTAGCTCTTGATTACCTGTATTTTCGATTCTATGAACAGTATCTTTAGGTATGTATATATTATTATTATCTTCAAGCTCGTATTCTTTTTCACCAACTGTAACTTTACAATTCCCTTTTATGATTTGCCAAAACTCTGCTCTATTATGATGTTTTTGAAGAGATAATTTTGAATTTACTGATACTTTTATTTCTTTAATTTGATACCCCAAATTTTTTGCGATGATATGATAATTACCCCAAGGTCTTTTTTCTATTTCTCCTAAGTAATTTTTAGTTAGATCGCTACTGCTCTCTATTTTATAATTACCACCAACGCCAAATTCTAAATTTACCCCTAATTTATTACATATTTCAGACTCTCTAATATTTTTAATATTACTTCTGTCTCCACCATTACAATAGCAGATAGATTTATTTGGATTTTTACTAACAAATTCTTCAATTGCTTTACTACTACTTGGGTCACTTGAGGATTGAATTATAACCTCTGAAATACTTATAAACTCTTCAAGAATTTCTTTACGCTGATTTTGACTCATAAATGGTTTACCCTTTTTTTTAATCAGCCACTCATCATTATTGAGAAGAAGGATTACTTTATCAGCTATTTTTCTGGCAGCCTGAAACATTCGGAGATGTCCAATATGAACAGGGTCAAAACCACCACTTACTATTGCAAAATCATATTTTTTTTTCATTTTTTATCCACAATAGGAATATGTTATTAAATTTTAATTAAAAACTCTAACTAATATTGACATATTTGTCTTATCAATCTAGCTTCTCGACACAAATTGGAAAAATGCTATGAAAGTTAGAAATTCTTTAAAATCGCTAAAAGGCAGACACAGAGATAATCGTGTAGCCAAAAGAAAAGGGCGTATGTACATTATCAATAAAACTAATCCTCGTTTTAAGGCAAGGCAAGGTTAGGTATTACTT
>MDTD01087071.1_pt1 | contig 17792 bp, 19 predicted proteins | sample 811221 | NCBI WGS metagenome assembly MDTD01 (sample SAMN05326646, study PRJNA326480) | marine metagenome | isolation source: seawater | place: Pacific Ocean: South West | collected 2011 | reverse complement strand
CTATCATGTAAAGGTTTAAACTTCATAAATTCTCCTATAAATATGTGAGGACATATAGATATACTCTGGACTATTTTCAAGATGGTTATTGCTTTAAAAAATCAAAGAATATATAGCTTTTTTTAATGGTTTATTAATATGACTGTAAATTTGAGCAATAAAGGTCTTAGAGAGATAGTAAATAGTTTTGATCTTTTTTATATTGATATATGGGGAGTCCTTCACAATGGAATCAAATTAAACCAAGATGCAGTAGATGTTCTTGGTGAATTAGATATCTTAGGAAAAGAATATGTATTGCTTACAAATGCTCCAAGACCAAATTCTGATGTTAAAAAGTTTTTAGAAAAACTTGGATTAGATTATGAAAAAAGTTCTAAAGTCTATACTTCTGGCCAAGGATCTTTAGATTACCTAAATAATGAAAAAAAAAACTTAAAATTTTTTCATTTGGGTCCAGAAAGAGACTTTAATTTATTTGAAAATTTTAAATCACTAAAACAAATTAAAGCTGAAGATGCTGATTATATAATTTGTACAGGTTTATTTGATGATTATGAAAATTTGGATTTTTACAAAAATTTTTTATTAGACTTAAAAAACAAAGAAATGGTTTGTACAAATCCAGATTTAATTGTTGATAGAGGAAATACAACAGAATATTGTGCTGGGTCTATAGCAAAAATCTTTGAAGAAATAGGGGGTAAGGTTAAATTTTTTGGAAAGCCATATCCACTAGTGTATGAAAAATCAAATAATAATAAAAATAAGTCAGTTTTATGTATAGGAGACAATTTAAATACCGACATTAAAGGAGCCAATCTTCAGAATTTTAGTTCTTTATTTATCCTCAATGGAATTCACAAAAAAGAAAATCAAAATGAACTAAATAAACTTTTTGAAAAATATCAAGTTGATGTAAATTATATTCAAGAAAAATTAAAATGGTAAAAATGAAAATATTTAGCGGATTCAATATTCCTAAAATTTATTACAATTCAATTATCTTAATTGGAAATTTTGATGGTGTACACTTAGGACACCAAAAATTATTTAAAAGAGCAAGGGAATTTAAAAGAAAATATAAATGTAAAATTGGTGTCGTAACATTTAATCCAATGCCAAAAATGTTTTTTAATAAAAAACTTAAACATTTTAAATTAATGAATTTAAATCAAAAAGTACATCAATTCAAAAAACAAAAAGTCGATTTTTTAATCAATCAGAAATTTACTAAAAATTTTTCAAAAATAAAAGCTGAAATGTTTATAATAAAATACTTAAATAAAAAAATTAAAACTAAAGTTTTATTTGTAAGTAATAATTTTAGGTTTGGTAATAAAAGAGAAGGTGATACCAATTTATTAAAATCTTACGAGAAAAAATGTAATTATAAATTGATTATCCCGTCACCATTAAAAAAAAATAATAAAATAATATCCTCTACAGAAATAAGAAAACTCTTATCTAATGGTAATTTATCTAAAGCCAATAAATATTTATCCAGAAATTGGGAAATTGAAGGTAGAGTACACAAAGGAAGAAAAATTGGTAGGAGGATAGGATTTGCTACATGCAATATTGATATTGGAACTTATATTATAGCTAAACCTGGAGTTTATTCTGTTAAAGTAAAAATTGATAATTTAAAAACAAAAATCAATGGAATAGCAAATTTAGGTTTTAGGCCTACTTTCAATCAAAATAAAATATTGTTAGAAGTAAATTTATTTAATTTTAATAGAAATATATATAATAAAAAATTAGCAGTTGAATTTATTAAGTTTATAAGAAGAGAAAAAAAGTTTAAAAGTATTCAACAACTAACAAACCAAATTAAAAAAGATATCAGAGTTGCAAAAATAAGTTTGAGACAATAATGAGTAAAGAAAACATAAATCTCCCAAAAACAGTATTTTCAATGAAGGCAAATTTACCTCAGAAAGAACCTGGTCTAATTGATTTTTGGGATAAAATCAATTTGTACCAAAATTTAAGAAAAGAAAGCAAAGGTAAAGAGAAATTTATTTTGCATGATGGTCCTCCATATGCGAATGGCAACATCCATATGGGGACTGCTTTAAATAAAATATTGAAGGATATAATAACAAAATTTCACCAAATGGACGATAAAGACTCAGTTTACGTACCAGGTTGGGACTGTCACGGATTACCTATCGAATGGAAAATAGAGGAGCAATATAAAAAAAATAAAAAAAATAAAAATGAGGTGCCAGTTATTGAATTTAGAAAAGAATGTAGAGACTTTGCAAATAAATGGATAAAGGTTCATAAAGACCAATTTAAAAGATTAGGAGTAATAGGTGATTGGGAAAACTATTATTCTACAATGAGTTTTGATGCAGAGGCTCAGATAGTTAGAGAGCTAGGAAAATTTCTAAAAGAAGGAAGTCTCTACAAAGGTTACAAACCTGTATTGTGGTCAACTGTGGAGAAAACTGCACTTTCAGACGCAGAAGTTGAATATATGGATCATACCTCTGATACAATTTATGTATCATTTTTAGTTAATAAATCAGATGTAAAAGATTTAGAAGGTTGCCAAATCATAATTTGGACAACTACACCCTGGACAATTCCTGCAAACAAAGCCTTAGCGTACAACGAAAGTTTAAAATATTTAATATTAGAGATTGAAGAAGACAATGAATTCAAGAAGAGCAAAGTTGTAGTTGCAAAAGAACTTTTAGAGTCTTTTACAAAAGAATGTAACATAGAAAAATATAAGATATTAAAAGAATTACCTGGTAAAAATTTCAAAGGAGTTGTCTGCAAGCATCCTTTTTTTGATATTGGCTATGATTATGATGTACCGATGTTAGAAGCGAGATTTGTTACCACAGATCAAGGAACAGGTTTTGTTCATTGTGCACCAAGCCATGGTCCCGATGATTTTAATTTATGTATTAACAATGGAATTAAAGCGCTAGAAACTGTCGATGATGACGGCAGATATACAAAACACATTAAACAATTTGAAGGAACTCATATTTTTAAAGCAAATCCATTAGTAATAGAGAAGTTGAAAGAATTAAAGAAATTACTAGCAAACGGAAAACTAAGACATTCCTACCCACATTCATGGAGATCAAAAGCTCCATTAGTACATAGAGCAACTCAACAATGGTTTATCTCAATGGAAAGCCACGGTTTGAGAAATTTAGCACTAAAGGCACTTGATGAAACAAAATTTTATCCAAGCAAAGGTAAAGAAAGAATAAAATCAATGATTGAAACAAGACCTGATTGGTGTGTATCTAGACAAAGAGTGTGGGGTGTTCCACTTCCAATCTTTATTTCAAAAAAAGAAAATAAAGTTTTAATAGATGAAGAAGTATTCGAGAATATTGCGAAAATTTATGAAAAAGAAGGATCAGATTGTTGGTTTTCAGATAACTATCAAAGATTTTTGGGTAAGAAATATAAAGCAGAGGACTATTTTCAATCTAAGGATATCGTAGAGGTTTGGTTTGATAGTGGATCAACACATTCTTTTGTTTTAGAAAAAAGGGATGATCTTAAATGGCCTGCATCAATGTATTTAGAGGGATCGGATCAGCATAGAGGATGGTTTCATTCCTCTTTATTGGAGTCTTGTGGTACCAGAGGAAAGGCACCATTTGAATCTATTCTATCACATGGATTTGTAGTTGATGGAAAAGGTCTTAAGATGTCTAAATCCCTAGGAAATGTAATTGCACCAGATGAAATTTTAAAAAAATACGGAGCTGATATTTTAAGAGTTTGGGTTGCAGCCTCAAATTATGCAGAGGATCTAAGAATTGATTATTCAATACTCGAACAGCATGCTGAGTCATATAGAAAAATAAGAAACACTTTCAGATATATTTTGGGAAACCTTAATGATAAATTTTCTGAACAAAAATTTACTAATGTTGATGTAAGCAAACTTCCTGAGTTAGAAAAATATATGCTTCATAAAATATATGTTTTAAATGAAAATTTTCATAAAAATTTTGATAGTTATACTTTTCACAATTTATACAAAGAATTATTAAATTTTTGTACAGTAGATCTTTCAGCCTTTTATTTTGATATCAGAAAAGACGCACTTTATTGTGATAATTTGGATTCAGAAAAAAGAAAAAACTGTATAATAATATTAAACATACTTTTAGATTGTTTGTTGAGGTGGTTTGCGCCAATCCTTTCTTTTACAACCGAAGAAATTTTTAAGTTGGTTAATAAGAACAGTGATGGAAGCATTCATTTAAAAAAATTTATTAAAATACCTGAAACATGGCAAAATAATAATTTAAATGATAAGTGGGAGGAAATAAAAAAAATTAGAGATTTTGTAAATATTAGTATTGAAAGTAAAAGAGCTGACAAATTAATAGGATCGAGTCTTGAGTCAAATATTAAAATTAAACTTAAGGAACATTTATATAACATGGCTAAAGATTTTGATTTTGCTGAAATTTGTATTACATCTGGAGCTGAAGTATCACTTGATAATAATATCGCTGAAGAAATATATGTAGAGACATTTAAAGCAGAGGGAACTAAATGTAAAGTTTGCTGGAAAATAAGAAAAGGTAAATGTGAGAGACATGGATGATTTTTGAAATAATTTTATGTTAAAAAAACAACTTATCTTAAATTCCTTAATTATTTTTTTAATTTTTTTTTTAGATAGACTATCAAAATTTTATATTCTTCATATTGCTGCGAACGAGGGAACAGTTAATATTACTATAAATTCGTTTTTAAATATCATTCTTGTTTGGAATGCAGGTATCGGATTTGGACTTCTTCAATTCGATCAGGCTTTTGCATATAATTTAATAACGATTTTAATATTTATAATTAACCTATTAATAATCTACCTTTTATTTTACGCGGAAAAATTACATAAAATATTTTTTGCTATGATTCTCGGCGGTTCACTGGGCAACTTATATGATAGAGTTTACTATTCTGCAGTACCTGATTTTATTGACTTAAATTATAACGGTTATCACTGGTTTGTTTTTAATGTTGCTGATATATTTATAACTGTTGGAATATTTGCATTAATATTTTCAGAAATTTTTAAAAAAAAAAATGAAGCATAAATTATTATTAATTATTTTGTTATTATTTTTAGTTACAGCATGTTCTGGGATTGGTGGAAAAAGATCAGAAAAGTCTGATGAATTTTTAATTGAAAAAAAAAATCCTTTAGTAATGCCTCCTGATATAAATGAGTTACCAAAACCTAAAGGCAAAAGCGAAATAGAACAAAATGAAAATAACTTTAAAGAGTCCTTAAAATCAAAAAGTAGTGAAAACGAAAATTTAAATTCAGAAAATGTGGGTACACTAGAGGAATTAATAATTAAAAAGATTGATTAAAATGGCTTCAAATATAATTATTAATAATTTTCAATGCCAAAACAGGTCAAGTGATAAAAAAAAACTACTTAAATATATTAAAAAAATTGATTTCAACGGAGAGCTTAAATTTTTAAAATGTTATAAAAAAAATTATCAATATAGCTATGATGATAAAATAATTAAAAAATATAAAAGAATTAAAAATATAAATATTATTGGAATGGGTGGCTCAAGTCTAGGAACTAGAGCAATTTATAGTTTTCTATCAAACAAAATAAAAAAAAAAATTAAATTTTTTGAAAATTTAAAAATCAAAAATGAAAAAGTATCTCAAGGATTAAATATTATTGTATCTAAATCTGGTAATACACTTGAGACAATTTTAAATACAAATAAATTATTGAATAAAAAAAATAAAAATATTTTTATTACAGAAAAAAATAATAGTTATTTAAAAAAGTTGGCAGATAAACTCAAATCAGATGTAATAGAACATAAAAATTTTATTGGTGGTAGATTTTCAGTTCTATCCGAAGTTGGTATGCTTCCATCAGAATTAATTGGATTAAATGAAAATAAATTTAAACAATATAATAAATTAATTATACAAAAAAAATTTCTTAATAATTTAATACATAATACACTATGTACTTTCAAATTTCTCAAAGAAAAAAAATTTAACTCTATAATTCTAAACTACGATCCTAGATCTGATGATTTATTTAAATGGTATCAGCAACTTATTTCTGAAAGTTTAGGAAAAAATTCAAAAGGAATTCTTCCATTAATATCGACAATGCCAAAAGACAATCATAGTTTACTCCAGCTTTATTTAAGTGGTTTTAAACCAAACTTTTATACTTTTTTTATTGTAGAAGAAAAAAAAGGTATTTATTTAAATCCAAAATTTTTATTTGATGAATTTAATTATTTAAAAAAAAAAAATATGTTTAGCATTTTAAATGCTCAGAAAACTGCAACAGAAAATATTTTTAAATCAAAAAAAATACCATTTAGGTCGTTTTATGTTAAAAAAAGAACTGAAGAAACACTTGGAGAATTATTTTGTTTTTTTACCTTAGAGGTAATTTTACTATCTCATCTATTAAAGATAAATCCTTTAAATCAGCCAGAAGTAGAATTAGTAAAAAAGGAAACTTTTAAAATTCTTAAAAAATAAAAAATCCAAAAGATATTTTTGAAGATCCATAAATTTCTTCCCTTATAACATTAAATTTTTTAATAAGTTTTATTTTACTTCTTTTATGTGTATGAATTATTATTAGAGATCTTTTGTGATAAATATTTTCTTGATTAATATTTTTCAAAAGTTTGTTGATCTTTTCGTCTTTAAATGGAGGGTCAAGAAATATAATATCAAATTTATATTTTAATTGTTTGAAAATTTTTTCATGATAAACATTACTCTCATAAATTTCAGCTTTTCCCCTAAAACCTAAATTATCAACATTTTGATGTAACATTTTGAGCGCAGGAATATAATCCTCAAAAAATATTACTTTTTTAGCTCCTCTTGAAATTGCTTCAAGGCCAAATGAACCAACTCCAGAAAAAAGATCTAGGATAATTTGTTCATCAAAACCTGAAGTGTGTAAATTAGAATGTTGAATTATATTAAATATAGACTCTCTTACCATATCTTTTAGTGGTCTTGTTTTTTTATCAATTGGAATTTGTATTTTTTTACCTTTTGCTTTGCCTGAAATTATTCTCATTTTTTATTAATTACTTTATAACCTATATCATTTCTGTGATGTCCATATTTCCAGTTTAATTTTTTTATTAGACTTATAGCGTTATCTCTAGCATTTTTAAGATTTTCATTTATTGATATAAAATTTAAAACTCTTCCCCCATTAGAATAAAATTTATTTTTATTAAATTTTGTACCTGCGTGAAAGATAAATTGTTGATTATTGGTTTTTAAGGTCTCTAGGTTTTTAATTAAAACATTTTTTTTAAATTTTTCAGGATATCCTCTAGATGTAAGCACTATACATATACTTTTTCCTTTTTTCCAAGTAAGCTCTATGTTAGCTAAAGTTCCATTTACGCAATTTTTTACAATATCGACAAAGTCATTTTGTAACAAAGGTAGAATTGTTTGACATTCAGGATCACCCATTCTTACATTGTACTCTATTAAAAAAGGTTCATTATTTTTAATCATTAATCCTGCATATAAAAAACCGATATATTTTCCTTTTTTTCTTTTTAAAAAATTGAGTGTTGGTTTAATAATTTTATCTATTATTTTTTTTTCCAATTTAAAACTAGACAATCTTGAAGGACAGTATGCCCCCATACCACCAGTGTTTTTACCTTTATCCTCCTCAAACACTCTTTTATGATCTTGAGCTGTATTAAACACCTTAAATGTTTCATTATCATATAAAATAAAAAAACTCATCTCTTCGCCCGTAAGAAATTCCTCAACTAATATTTCCTTAGCGTCCCCAAATTTTCCATCAAAAACATCCTTAACAGCTCTTTGTGAATCAAGTAAATTTTCACAGATATAAACACCTTTACCAGCGGCCAGACCATCAGCTTTTACTACAATCGGAAAATTACAATTATCTAAATACTTTAAACATTTATTTTGATCACTAAAAATCTTAAATTTTGCAGTAGGAATATTTTCTACTTCACAAATTTTTTTTGTAAATATTTTTGAACCTTCTAATCTTGAACAAAATTTATCGGGACCAAATACTTTTAAACCATTTTTATTTAAATAATCAACGATCCCATTTACCAAAGGTTCCTCTGGACCGACTATAGTTAAATCTATTTTTTCAGTAATTAAAAATGATTTAATTTTATCAAAATCGTTCAATTTAATTTCAATATTATTAGCAATTTTATATGTTCCACCATTTCCGGGTATACAAAAAATTTTTTTAACATATTTAGATTCATATACTTTTTGGCAAATTGAATGCTCTCTTCCACCACTACCAATAATTGCGATTTTCATGTATAATTACTTATATAATGGAAGATAAAATAGCTATATTAAAATATTTTAATAATTCATTTGAAATAATTAAAAATGGCACTTATGTAATTTGCGCAGTATCAGGAAAGAAAATTGATCTTGATAAATTAAACTACTGGAATGTTGATTTACAAGAGCCTTATTTTTCTTATGTTGAAGCTAATTTGAAAAGAGACAAAAAAAAATAATTATTTCCACCTATTGTGAGTGAGTATCCACTGTGAAGGGTCTTTTAGTACCATTTTTTCAAGTATTTTGTTTAATTTTAGAGTTATTTCTTCAATGCTAGTATTTTTCTCAAATTTTAATGGTTTTTCAAAAGTTAAATTAAATTTTATTTCATCGTATCTTTCAATATGAACTGGAACTATTTCACAATTAAATTTTTTAATTATCTGAGCTGGAATTGTGGTTGTAAAAGCAGGTTTACCAAAAAAATCTGACCTAATACCTTCCGATACTCTTTGATCAATCATCAAAGCCACTGAGAAATTTTTTTTTAAAAAAGTTATGAGTTCTCTACTGCCTCTAATACCTTTTTTAATTTGATTTTTGCAAATGTGATCAGTTCGGATTTTTTCCATTATTTTATTTAAAAAAATATTATTTAATGGTCTATATATTGTTGAAACATTAATGTCGTATAAATTAATGAACATAGCCATTAGTTCAAAATTGCTGAAGTGGCCAGAAATAAAAACTACACTTTTGTTATTTTGTTTTATATCTTTTAAATAATTTTCACCGTTTAAAGTGACATATTTTTTTAGTGGTCCTTTAAACTTACTTAGGTGAACATATTCAGCAAGTATTCTTCCATAATTAGAAAATACTTTTTTAACCAATTTATCAATATTATCAGTTTTAAAATCTGAATTATTTTCAATAATTGATACATTTTTTGAAATTATTTTGTCTGACCGAATATATTTTCCAAATATTTTTCCTATGTGAGATCCTAAATTTGAGGCGTTTTTATATCCAATTAATTTAAATATAAAAAATAAGATAATAATTATTAGAAACTGCAAAAAATATTTTATTATTTTCATAAATTTTTAAATATAAATTTTTTAAATTTCGAATATTCTTTAATATATAAGTCGACCTGTGTATGATTAGTATGCAAAAACTTGAATTTTTTTGTTTTCATAAAATCTTTTTCAGTGGTTACAATTCGGTAATTATATTTTTTTGAAATATTTTTTATTTCTTCAATATCTGAAATTTTATAATCGTAATGATCAGGATAGATCAATTTTTTTTTAATGTTTATTTTATTTTCTTTTAAAAGATTAAAAAAACTTTCTGGGGTTCCAATTCCACAAAATGCAAGGTACTTAGCTTTTTTATTAAAATCTTTTTTATTTTTTAAGACATATTTTCCAACAAAAAATTTAATTTTTTTGTTGTATTTTTTTATTTCACTTATTAGCTGATTATTTTTACTGCCATTTATAAATACTGCGTTACAATTTTTCAGCTCGAATAAATCTTCTCTTAAGGGACCGGCTGGTAGTAATTTTCCATTTCCCACTCCAGTAAAACTATTAAAACAAGAAATTGATATTTTATATTTAATACTTTTATCCTGCAGCCCATCATCTAAAATTGCTAAAGCATTTTTGATTTTATTAATTTTTTCAATCGCATCAATTCTATTATGTGAAAGTAATAATCTTGAATTTTTTTTAATTAATAATTGTTCATCAATTTGATTTTTATAATTTTTTTTTATGATGTACGTTCTAAATTTATTTTTTAAAATATCATCTAGTTTAAGAGCTAACTGTGTTTTTCCAGTTCCACCGATATAACTATTTCCTACACAAATCGTAGGAATTTTTGGCTCATATTTCTTTTTGTTTTTTTTAAAGTAATTGATTAATCTAGTTAAGATTGTAAGTGGTAATAAAATATAAACTAGAAGATTATTATCATCCCAGAAATTTGGTTTTATTAGTCTCACTTTTATATTAATCTAATTAACTCAAGATAGGTAGAGTTCAAAATCTGATTTCCATATTTTTCTAACCTCTTTCTTAATAAAATAGAATTTTTATTATTAAAATTCATTTCAACTATTTTTGACCCATCAAAATATTTTTTAAATACTTTTGAAACCCCCATTTTACCTAATTTATTATAAATCTCTCTAAAATTAGATGTATTTGGACCGTGTATAATTTTACAACCTAATTTTGCTGGTTCAAGCGGGTTTTGACCTCCATGGTTTATTAATGATCCACCCATAAATACTAAATTTGATATTTTATAAAATTTATTTAACTCACCATAAGTATCAACAATATAAACTTCTGCTTTATTATTAATTACCTTTTTGGAACTATGCATATGTGTTTTCAACAAATGGTTTTCAGCATCATTTTTAATCTGACCAGATCTTTCAATATGTCGAGGAACGATTATTGAAATTAACTTATCGTTTGATTTTTTCTTTTTAAAATATAAATGATTTTGAAAAACAAAATTTTCCTCGTCATAATGTGTGCTTGCTGCAGTTATCAGAATTCTCTTATTTCTAAAGAATTTTAATTCATGTTTATTCAAAGTATCAAATTTTGTCTTTCTTCTTGTTGTGAATTTAAGATTCCCTATATAGCTCACTTTATTTGCACCTAATAAATGAAGACGTTTTTGTGTTTCTTGGTTTTGAGCAAAACAAATTTTAAATTTTTTGAAGATTTCTCTAGAAAATGAATGAATTACTTTCCATCTTTTAAAAGATTTCAATGTCATTCTTCCATTAAGTAAAATTAATTTAATTTTTTTTTGTGTTACGCTATAAATCAAATTTGGCCAAATCTCTGACTCACATAAAAAAAATGTGCTTGGCTTCCAATAATTTAAAAATTTATTTATTATTAAATAATTATCAATTGGAAAAAACTGATGTACAGTTTTTTTAAATTTAATTGACTCAAATATTTTTGAAGAGCTAAGCGTTGTTGTAGTAATTAAAATTTGATTAATTTTCTTATTATTTTCAAACTTTTCTATAATTGGAATGATACTTAAAAGTTCACCAACACTAGAGCAATGAAACCATATCAATTTACCTTTTTTTCTTTTTTTAGACGTTATGGCATATCTTTCAATAAATCTTTTTGGATTTTCTTTATTTTTAAAAATTCTGTATAAAATTATAATTGGAGATAGTATTAAGAATATCTCACTAATTATCTTGTATATAAACTTCATTAAACTTTTGAAAGTTGTTTTTGATAGAATTTTTTATAGATTTCAGATGAACTTAATAAATCTTCGTGTTTGCCTTCACCTATTACTTTACCATTTTGTATAACATAAATTTTATTTGAATTTATTACTGTAGATAATCTATGAGCAATTACAATTGTTGTTCTGCCTTTCGTTAAATGATTGATCGCTTTTTGTATTTTTTCCTCTGTTTCCGAGTCCAATGATGAAGTCGCCTCATCTAGAAGGATTATTTTACTTTTTTTAAGCATAGCTCTTGCAATTGATAATCTTTGCTTTTCTCCACCAGATAGTTTGACTCCATTTTCTCCAATTAATGTATCGTAGCCATTTGGCATTTTTGCAATAAATTCGTCACAATTTGATTGTTTGGCAGCTTCAAATATCTCGTCATCAGATGCATTTAATTTAGAATATTTTATGTTATTTTTTATTGAGTCATCAAATAAAGTTATATCTTGACTCACAAGTGAAATATTTTTTCTTAACGACTTAATTGAAAATTCATCAGTAGCTTGATTATCAATGTAAATTTTTCCCCCTTTAGGATCGTAAAATCTAGGGATTAAATTTAATATTGTTGATTTTCCAGCGCCACTGTGCCCTACAAGAGCTGTCATCTCTGCACTTTTTATACTTAGATTTATTTTGTCTAATACATGTTCCGTACTTTCTAAATACCTAAAAGTAACCTCTTCAAATTTTATATTTCCCTCATTTATATTTAAATGTTTTTCACTATTAACGTCTTCATTATCATCCTCTATAATCGGTAACAAACGCTTTGCAGCAGATATTCCTTGATAGATACCCATATTTAAAGTTGCTAATGATCTGACAGGTTGGTAGGCCAGCATCATTGCTGCCAAAAATGAAAAAAAATTATTTAATTCAAGCTCTCCTTTAATAATTAAATTTCCTGAATAATAAATTAAACCACCTATCATTAAGCCTGTAAGTGTCTCCATAATTGGAGTTGCCCGATTCATCACAGTTTCTATTTTTACTACTTTTTCTTTAAAACTATTTATAAGTTTTGATAATCTACTGTTTTCGTAATTTTCATTTTGAAATATTTTTATGATTTTATGGTTTCTAATTATTTCAAGAAAAAAAGAATTTAAAAATCCAGAAATTTCTTGAGATTGTGTTGTAACTTTACCTATTCTCTTACCCAAGGACTTGGCAGCAAAAGAGGCAAGTGGTATCATTATTATAGCAAATATTGCTAACTTCCAATTTTGGTAAAACATAACCCCAACTAATGCAAAAAGAGTCAAAGTGTCTTTAGTAAATAATAATATTGTATCTGTAACAAGTTTTTTTACCATTCCTGCATCATAGTTGATGTGTGATAAAAACTTTCCTGAGTGTTTTTTATCTATTTTTTCAACACTTGAAGTTAATATTGAATTCATAATTTGAGATTGTAAAATTTTTTGGACTTCACCCCCAACTTGTATTAATAAAATTTTAGCAATATAGAGCGACGTACCTTTTACTGTGAAAGCAAACAATATTGCAAATGGAATTAAAAGCATTAATTGTTTGTTTTTATCAATAAATATTTTTTCAATAGCTGGATCAAGTAAATATGCAATCAAAGCAGTACTACCTGCTACCAATGTAGAAAAAAAAACAGAGAGAAAAATTTTTCCAAGATATTTTTTAGTATAATTACTATAAAGTTTTTTTAGAATTTCTAAATTTGTCATTATTTAAATTTTTCCAATAAAAATATTTATTAAAACTATTAAACCCAGTAAATTATTACTTTTAAAAATATTTAAACTTTTTTTTTTATCTTGTTTATTAAAATTTAAAATTTGAAAAAAAAATAAGTGTATAATTACTAATATAGTACCAGCAAAAAAATAATTATTTAATTCTAGTTTCAAACCCATAATTAGATAACAAAAAATAAATAAAGAATAACATATGGACAAAAATATTTTTGGGTTTTCTTTAAATTTTATAGATGTTGATTTTACTCCTATTATTTCGTCGTCTTCTAAATCTTGAAATCCATATATAGTGTCGTAACCCAATGTCCAAAATATGGCGCCAAAATAAAATATTATTGCTATTAAGCTTATGCTTTCATTAATTGCAGTCCAGCCAAGTAATAATCCATAATTAAATGTAAATCCTAAAAATAATTGAGGCCAGTATGTAAACCGCTTCATTAAAGGATAAGTAAAAGCAAATGGCATAGAGGCAATTGCTAATAAAATTGTTAAAAAATTGAAATTTAATAAAACAAAAAATGCTATCAAACATAATATGATTGAATAAATTATTGCTTGGTTAATAGTTATTTTACCTGAAGCGATAGGTCTATTTTTTGTTCTTTCAACATTCTTATCAAAGTCTCTATCACAAATATCATTTATAATACATCCTGCAGACCTCATCAAAACTGATCCACAAAAAAATAAAATTATGTAATATATGAATTGGTGAATTCCATTTTGAAAATCATAAGCTATAGTTAAACCCCATGCGCATGGCCAAAATAACAACATAAAACCAATAGGTTTTTTTAATCTTGTTAATTCGAGGAAGATACTTATATGAGACATATAAATAATTAAATAACAAAGATTTTTTATTAAGCAAATTTAATCTACATGAACATTGATTACACAGTAGTTGCACTAATGTTTCCAGCTATTCCATTAATAATGAATGTATATTCTACAAGATTTCACACATTAAGTGCATTAATTAGAAAAATTCATGACGAATATGTTTTTGAAAAACATACCCCACCAGAGTGGAAAGATCAGCTTAATAACTTAAATGACAGAATTGATGTTTTAAAATATTCAATTATGTTTGGTGCTTTTGGATTTTTATTTAACATGGTTACAGTTTTTGCTTTATATTTAGACGAATTGTTTATAGCTAGAATAATATTTGGATCATGTTGTCTGTCTGTAATGATATCAATTATCTTTTTTATAAGAGAAATTCAAATCTCTACAAAAGCTCTTAGACTTCATATATCTGATATGGATGAACAGTTTAAGGAATAATTACAGCTGGACCTAAAATTTTTCTTCCCTCTAAGTCTTTGTGTGCATCAACTGTATTTTCAAGTTTATACTCTTTAAATATTTCGATTTTAATTTTACCAGAGGTCACTTTTTCAAATAATACCTCAGATGCTTCATCAAGATCTTCTTTGGTACTCAAATATTGCTGCATTGATGGTCTAGTTAAGTAAAGCCCTTTTGGTTGTATTAAATTTGGAACATTAATATCTGATAATGGTCCCGATGCATTTCCAAAAGAAACCAGCATACCTCGAACACTTAAACATTCTAAAGAGCCTTCGAGTGTACTTTTACCAACACCATCATAAACAACCGGAACTCCTTTATTGTTTGTGATCTCTAAAACTTTTTTCGCAAAATTTTCTTTATTATAATTTATTACATGATCGTATCCATTTTTTTTTGCATTTTCTATTTTATTATCTGAACCAACTGTTCCTATAACCTCGCAATGCAAACTCTTAGCCCATTGACCAAAGATTTGTCCAACACCACCTGCTGCTGCATGGAATAATACTGTTTCACCTTTTTTTACAGGGTATGTTTTGTGTAACAAATAAAAAGTAGTCAAACCTTTTGTCATTAAGGTTGCGGCTATTTTGAAATCAACACTTTTAGGAATTTTTACTAAATTTTTAACAGGATAATTTCTATGAGTTGAATAGGAGCCCAACGGTGCTCCAGCATAGGAAACTTTATCACCAACTTTGAAATCTTTTATATTTGAACCAACTTCAGTAATTACACCTGCACCTTCTGCACCAATTCCTGTTGGAAGTTTTAAAGGATATAATCCTGATCTATGGTAAGTATCAATATAATTTAAACCAATTGCCCTATGTTCAATTGTTACTTCGTCTGGCTTTGGTTTTTCTAATGAAATATCTTTTAATTCTAAAACTTCTGGACCACCATGTTTTAAAATTTGTATTGCTTTCATCTACTTTACAAATGTACCACTATGGTAGTCTTCAATTGCTTCAAGTATCTCTTGCTTTGTATTCATTACAAATGGTCCACCCCTAGCAATTTGTTCGCCAATTGGTTTCCCAGAGATAAATAAAAATTTTGAATTTGATAAAGCTGAAACTTTTAGATTTTTTCCTCTTGTTAATAAAATTAAAGTTGAATCCTTGACTTTATCATGAGTTTGATCTCCAACACCTATTTCTCCATTTATTAGATAAATAAATGAGTTATGTGTTGACTGAATATGAAAAATAAATTCTTTTCCTTTTTTTAATTCGATATCAAAATATACTGGCTCTACATTATGCCCTTTAATAGGGCCTTCTGCTTTTTCAAACTTTCCAGCGATCACTTTTATTTTTTTGTCAGTGTCTTTATGTATTGGCATTTGTTCAGCATCAATATAATGATACTCTGGCCTACTCATTTTCATTTTTGCGGGCATGTTGATCCACAATTGGAAACCATGAAGTTTCCCTTCTTTCATTGCGGGCATTTCAGAGTGGATAATTCCACTACCTGTTTTCATCCATTGAACATCTCCAGCGGTCATTCTTCCTTTTCCTCCAGTGCTATCTTTATGTTCAAAATTTCCAGCCAACATATATGTAACTGTTTCAATTCCTCTATGTGGATGAGGAGGGAAACCTGCAATATAATCATCTTTATTTTCAGATCCAAATTCATCTAACATTAAAAATGGATCAAAATAATTTGGTTCCACTCCAATGCTTCTTTTTAATTTTACACCCGCACCATCTGTTGCAGGAATTGGATCAATAATTTGATTTACTTGAATCTCAGACATTGTATTTATATAATTCTTTATATTATTTAATCAAGTCGTTGACTATGAATTCTAGAGCAAAAACTATAATAGATTTTTGGTTTATCAAAACCCCATCTGACAAAAGGTTTAAAAAGGACGAGGCTTTTGATCTTGAAATAAAAAATAATTTTATGGAAGATCATAATTTAGCTAAATCTGGCGAATATGAGGATTGGTTAAATACACCAAAAGAATGTTTGGCATTAATTATTTTGTTTGATCAGTTTTCTAGAAATTTATTTAGAGACAAAAAAGAGGCATTCGACCAAGACCACAAAGCTAGATTAGCTGTAAACCAAGGAATATATTTAGGTCACTTACAAGAGCTAAACGACACTGAGAGATTATTTTTTCTCTTACCTCTAATTCATAGTGAGGAATTAATTGATCATGAAAGAGCATATGCTTTATGTGATAAATATTTAAAAAATCATCCCGATATAAAAAATATTAAAAAATTTTGGGCTGATCATACACGTGCAATTGAAAAATTCAGAAGGTATCCACATAGAAATAAAATATTAGGAAGACAATCAACTAATGAAGAGATAGAGTTTTTAAATAGTCCAAACTCCTCATGGTAATTAAAGTAAAATATTTAAATCACTTAAATTATTAATTTCTGTGATTGGTTTATAATCTAAATTATCAAATATATTTTTATTTCTATTTACCCAAACTGCATTAAATCCAAAGTTACCTGCCGCTGATACATCCCATGTGTTCGAGCTTAAATATAAAACTTGATTTTTTTCAATTTGGTATTTTTTAATTGGAATTTTATAAACATTTGGATGAGGTTTATATATTTTTACATCTTCAACAGATAGCACATCATCAAAAATACTTTCCAAATTATTGCTGCTTACTAGCTCATTTAGTAAAGATGGTGTTCCATTTGAAAGAATGGCAAGTTTATAATTTTTTTCTTTAAGTTTCTTTAAAGTTCTTCTTACTTCAGGAAAAGTTGATAGAACCTTGTAAAGATTTAATAATTCATCTTTCATAGTTGCATCAATTTGAAAAACTTTCATTGATTTATTCAAGCTTTCTTCAGTAACTTTCCAAAAATCTTGGTATCTACCCATTAGACTCCTTATCCATGTATACTCAAGTTGAGTTGATCTCCAATAATTTGAAAATAGCTCCCATTTACCTCCAATTTTATTTTTACATTTTTTTGCAGCTGAATTAACATCAAAAAGTGTTCCATATGCATCAAAAATAATTGCTTTGATATTTTTCATAAAACTTTTAATTTAATTATATGTCTAATATTAGATTATTTTACTCAGAAAGTTTATCCAATAAT
>MDTD01060572.1_pt1 | contig 17794 bp, 12 predicted proteins | sample 811221 | NCBI WGS metagenome assembly MDTD01 (sample SAMN05326646, study PRJNA326480) | marine metagenome | isolation source: seawater | place: Pacific Ocean: South West | collected 2011 | reverse complement strand
ATGCGGCTGCGGCTAATGAAATTCTATCAGCACCCAAACTTTTTAGAGGTTTGTAGTTAATTTTAAATGGTAGTTTTAAAGAATTACTTACACTTATCATTTTTATTTCTTTTTTGAAAAAAAAATCATTTAAATCTAAGTCTGAAACATTTGAGATAATTGCCCAATCAATTTTCTTGTAAGACTTAATTGTACTATCAATTTCGTCGTATATAAAGCTATTTTTATTCGAATTTTCGTGTAATATATTTCCAAACTCAAAAACTGCTAAATTAAAATAGTTATTACCTATGTCAATTGACAAATCCATTGCTATTGTAAATGACAAATTTACAAAAGCATTTTCACAAAATAATTTTGCTTATAATAAAATTGCTTCTATATTTGACCTTCTTTAAAGGTACCTTAGCTCAGTTGGTAGAGCAACGGACTGAAAATCCGTGTGTCCCTGGTTCGATTCCTGGAGGTACCACAAAAGCCTCTATAATGAGGCTTTTTTTTATTTTACGCTTTTATTAATTTATTATATTTAACCCTATTAAACTTAAATTAATCTATAATGAAAAATATTTTTGTCTTTTTTACAGTGATAATAATGATTTTCTCATGTAAAACTGAAATAAATAATAACTTTGAAGATTCTCGTGCACCAGGTTTTGTACGTGATGCTGAAGGAAACCAAACAAATGCTTACGATGCTAATCCCTCTAACCTTGATTTATGGGATGAGTATATAAATGCCCATAATGATAGAGATTTTGAATCAATAATAAATATGAACGCAGATTCAACAAAACAATTTGGATCTTTTAAAATTTATGCACCCAATGGAACAGTTTTAAATGGAACTGATGAACAAATAGATTTTTTAAAGGGCTGGTTTGAAAACGAAAATCCAAAATGGAATACTTATTTTTCTTATACAAATCGTGTGGAAGGTCAGCCTGGTGAATGGGTAATTACTGGTTCTCAAGTAAAAAAGAATGTTGGGGGTGAGGAGGTTGTAGCATGGGATATTGCTGACGTATATATTGAAGACGGAAAAATTGGCGCTTTTTGGGTCTGGACAAGAGCTGACGCTTCGCAAGATTAGTGATCATGGCAGACTCTGATATTAATAAATATACAATTGAATTCTTATCATTTAATTGGCTGATAACAGTTGCTTGTGTTGTTGGTCTAATCTTTTTGGTGATACTTGTTGGAAGAAAGATAAGTGAAAGTAAAAAATTGGTTTACGCTAAATTTTTATCTGTCATAATGATTGTTTTTTTTCTTACAAATCATATTTTTTTATTTTATCTAGGCAAGTGGGAATTAAGCAAAGAATTACCAATTCATTTATGTTCTATTAGCGGATTAATATGTTGTGTCATATTATTTATACCAACTAAATTCAGACAATTTTTATTTGAATTTTTATTTTATTGTGGGATAATTGGTGGGATACAGGCTATTTTAACACCCTTACTTGACGATTATGGTGGCTATAACTATTTTTATGTTCAATTCTTTTTTAAGCATGCAATGATAATTGCTTTTCCTATAATTTTAAGAAATGAGATTGGCATGAAATTAACCAAATTTTCATGGCTAAAGACATTTTTTGGATTAAACGTCTTATTATTAATGTTTATACCCCTAAATAGTTATTTAGGGTCCAATTACATGTATTTGAACTCCCCACCAGCTGTTGATAATCCATTGGTAATTGGAGTTTGGCCAACCTATCTTTATTGGTGGGAGCTATTTGTATTAATTTTAATTTTAATTGTTTATTTATTTGGAAAACCAAAGAATTTTGAATCAAAAATATAAAGTTTTTTTTCTTGTAGTTTTTTTTCAGTCATGCTCCTCTGAGGTTAAAATTGCTGAATCTCCAAATGAGCCTATCACAAAAAGTAATACAGTTTTTTATCAAACTGAATTTGATTCAATTTATTTTACTAAAAACAAGTATGTTATTGAAAATTGGCTAAATTATTCTGAGCTAAGTCAAATTATTAACGAAATAAATAATAATAATTTATCAGCACTTACCGATAATAAAACATACCTTAAGAGATTTTTCAAAGGAATTAAAAACACAATACCTGATATGATTAAAGAACCAGAAATTATTTCCAGAATTACTGTTATTGAGACAGATATTTTAAAGTTTGAATCAGATTTATCCCAATCGTACAGTGATGAAATACAAAAATTGAAAATGACAAAAAAAGTCAATAATGCCTTTTCTAATTTGAATTTTCAGATTGATATGTTAGTTGAAAAACAAAAAAACAAACAATTAGATTCCATTAACTAAAGTTAAAATCTAACCTGTGCTAAAGCAACCAAAGAAAAGAATTTATTATCATCTAATTCATCGAAATTTTTATATTTTGTTTCGAATGCACTAATTTGGAATTTTAAGTTATTTCCTTCCAAATATTTTGAAATTCCAATACCCTTGTTGCAAAATTCTCGGGAAACGGCACTTTCTCTGTTGTTAAATTCTGGTTTAAATTTCTCAAATATAAAGTCAAGACTGTATTTCTTTTTAGAAAAGTAACCAAATTGTAAACCAATACTCTCACCTAAAACCAAATACTCGCTTATTTGTGTAGGCTCCAAAATAGAAAAACCATTTGGATCGACATATAAATTATCTAAACCAGAGGCAAATGAATCAGCATATTCAAAAAGGATAGAAAATCCTTTATATTTAAGGTTTACGTCAAAAAATAGCTGTGAATAATCTGGATAACTTTCATTTCCTATATCATCATATATTATAAAATCTCCATGCCCATCACCAACCATATTACTTGCTCCAAAATTTTTGGAATATGCGAATCCAAACTGTGCTTTTAACTCTTCCTCCCTCAAAATATCGACCGTTGTTAAGCCATTTCCTTCAGAGAAATTACCAAAAGGAAAAATATTAACTCTAGAACCTATTTTTACCCCACCTTTGTCAGAATCTCTTGAATCTTCACCAAAAGAATTGCGACCATCTCCAGAAGTTAAAGCTATCGTTGGATTTATGACAAATTTACTTCCAAAATTACTTTCCAAAAATACTCCAAACTCTTCACCTTGTTGAGTATACGTTTGACTTAACATCCCCCTATTTGTAAATCTTAACATATCTTCATTGTGTGTCATTTCTAAATTATTATGGCCAACCTGCATCTGACCTATATGAAAGGTTATTTTGTTATTTACAAAATAACTTATATATGCTTCGACAAGTGGATTGCTTGAACTGTAATCCATTTGTATTTTAAAACCCAATTTTTCTTTGGCTGCTTTTCCCGTGAAAAACAAATTAGAATTTTGAGACTTAAATTGTCTGTAAATATTATTTGTTTGTCCATCAGAGGTATAAATATTCTCCTCGCCATAAATGTATGATGGTTTTATAAATCCAAAAATATTAAATTGATAATCTCCATCGTTGAAATTAAAATTAATTCCGTTACCAATTTCATAGTTAGCACTGTTAACGTTTGATTGTTGGGCATAACTAATTAGTGCATAAACGTAAAGTAAAGTTGTAAGTGTAAATTTTCTCATATTATTTGTTTATTATTCTATATATGGGTAATCTCTCATCAATTGCAGTCTTAATTATTCCAAAACTAACGTAACTGTTGGGCGCTTCAGGTTCTAATAATTCAGCAATTAAATTTGATCTTTTTTGATTCATAAAAATTAAAATATCTCCTTTTGAAAATTTGAATTCACCGAACTCAATCTCAGTTAAAACTTTTTGCATTTTCATTTTTTCATAAACCTTAAAATTATCATCATAATCAATAATTTTATAACTTCCACTGTATATTAGTGTATCGTTTTCAATTTTCGTATAGTCAATTCCAATATTTTCTAATTTTTCTATGAAACCAAATGAGTTACTTTTGATAATGTAAGCCTGAGGCCTAGATCTTTTTAATCCAGCAATAGAATTTTTGGAACTGTGCATCGTAACCTCTAAATCTATCATTTCATTTTTTTCAATATCAATTGCTTTTATTACTTCATTATTAATTGATCTTTTATGTTCTAAAATAATTTCACCTTTGTAATTATTCGCGATCTCAATTTGTTGAAAAATAAAACCTGAATTTTCAAAAGCTGTTTGTAAAAAAGAAAAACCAACAGTTAAACCTGAGTAAATTCTTCTTTTAAAAGATGTTTTTCCAATACCAACCCCTCTTATTTCAAAAAGGGTTGCGATACCGTTATTTAATGCATAAAAATTAGAGCTAGACCTAGCAGTATTAGAGCCAGTACTAAAATGAATTTCGCCTTTATATTTTTCAGATTTCATATAATGTCTGTTCATTAGACCTAATTTATCTAATTCTTTGCTTGCGTTTTTTACAAACAGTGTGTCAACAATATTTCTAATATTTTCTGGAACGTTTAAATTTCCAGTATGTAAAAACATCACATCATAAGGATTTGATATTCCAAATGTACTTAGCTGAGCAAAATCCTTACGAAATGGCCTATACTCATGAAAATCAAGTGCGACATGAGGGTCAAAATTTGCAAATTCTTTTTTTGAAGCTTTTGTTTCAGGAGCCATTAATTTTGTATGATCTCTATTTAAATCTAGTCCATTAGCTGCATATCTATCATTTTTCAAAAAACCATCAATATTTGCCATTGGAAGAATTGCTAGCTCTATTTTATCTAGTAAATATTTAAAATCATCGTTCACCATAAGCATATGTAGCATATACAATAGGGACTCTGTACTTGCGGGCTCATTTCCGTGTAATCCACCTTGCATCCAAACTCGTACTTTATTGTTATTCAGATTATTTTTTTTATTAACATAGATGATTGGTATTTTTTTTCCTTTTTGTGACCTACCTATATATTTATATGAAATAAAATCAGGATACGTATTTGTCTTTTCTTCAATAAATTCAATAAGTTCTAAATAGTTGGTAAAACCTTTTTTCTTCTTTAAGGCAGGAGTAACATCTTCCAGTTCATTTAAATCGCTGAAAAACTTTTTTGTAATTTTTTTAGATTGTTGGTTTAGTTGAGGGTAACTTTGGAAAAAAGTTATTAGCAAAAAATAAAGTAATATTCTTTTAATACTCATAAAAAATTAAAATGATATTGTTGTTATTAATCTAAATACAATTTCATTATCATATGCCACATCAGTACTTAAATCATTGTCATGATTAATACCTAAACTACCATCGATAAAAGTTAAAGAGCCTTGAACTTTAAAACCATAATTTCTGCCTGCAAGCTTGGTTAAACCTATTGTGTAATAATTTGGTCTGTTATAAAATGTAGCATTATTCATAAATGAGTTATTATCTGCTTTAAGATGGGTGTAACGAGCATCCAGCGAGATATTATTCTTAAATAAATAACCTAATTGAAAATTATAAGCTTCACCTAGCATCATTCTTCCTTTTACATAAGCATCAACATTTTGCACATCATTGACAAGAAATGATGTCGAAATTGAGCCATCATTTCTAACTCTTTGCGTTATGTCTGACGGAACAGTTGCTGAAGATTTGACATATTCACCAAGAGCAGATAGCCCTTTAAATTTGAACAGAAAATCAATTCCGGTTTTGAAATAATCTGGTAATGATTCTTCATCATTATTGTTTAAGTATATAAGTCTTCCACTGTATCTACCTCTTCGACTACTCATTCCTGAATTATGACTGTAGTGAACTCCAACAACAAGTTTTGGAACTTGCTCTCTCATAACATCAATTTGTCTGAATTGACCAATATTAGTAAATAAACCAAAAGGTAAGTAATCAATTCTTCCACCAATTTTTAATCCGCCTTTATCATTGCCCATTACATTTTTTCCATCACCATTTGACAATACAATGTAGGGTCTAAGAAAAGAACCTCTGCCAGTTTTAAAACGGCCTGTTACAAATACACCAAACTCACGAATTGACGCGAAAGCAGATGTTAATCTACTCCTTTCAGCAAGCTGGAGAGAATTTGAGCTCATCCAAAGTTCTCTATTATCCGCGTAAGTTGTTCTTTGCCCAAATTTAACTGAGAATGAATTGTTAGGTGAATAATCAACATAGGCATCCATCAAAGGATCTTCATTTACCTCACCTATTTCTGAAACACCACTGAGATCTACTTGCAGTCTATATTTAAATTTTGGATTTTTGGTTTGTCCGTCAACTCTAAGACGCAATCTTCTCATCCTGTACCTAGAGGAACTTTGGTCTTGATTTTCAGTTTCTTTAAATTCAATCATTGGTTGGGCATATCCTGTCAACCTTATGCTTTGACCAGTTTCACTCTCGAATCGAAGCCCGTCACCAAACTTATAAGACTGCATTTCAAAATTTTGTGAATATCCCTCAAAAAACAAGAGTGTAATCAGAAAAAAATAATATTTCTTCATATTAAATCAATTAAAAGTTGGTTCCATCAATTCTTGTCCCAGGTGAGAAAAAACTACCACCTGCTTCAGAAATTCCTGCGTGCTGATAAAAAATATTACCATCAGAGTCTGGTTCAGTATTTAAATCGGGATATCTTGTATATGATTCATCAGGATTATTTGATAATGGCTCAATATCAAAAGTCAATATGATATCTCCATCGTTATTATACATTGTAACAAAATCTCCAGCATTATTCATATTTAAAATTCCTCCTGTTGCCGTTTGAACTATTGCATTGCCAAAAGGTCCTGATGGATTTCCTCCCCCAAATAGAACCAAAACACCATTCGATGGAATTATGGTGCCTTGAGGGAAAACATGTCTTTCCATAGCATTATCGTGGATTGTATATCCAGAAATATCAATGGGTCCACCAAGATTTACAAATTCAATAAATTCATCCTCTTGTGCTTCTCTAGTTCCATCGCCGTTAGCATCTCCAACTATCCCAGAGGGAGGATCATATAACACCTCATTAATTATTAATAGAGGTTGAGGACAACCATTATACTCAGGTAAACCAGCTTCATTTGGACAGTCATCATCACTATCATTTATTCCATCACCGTCAGAATCTGTATCATCGTCAAGAATCGATATGGTAATATCAGAATCCAATAAAATGACTTGACTTTGAGATTCAATACTAATAATAATAGTCTCAATTTCTTCAATGCTATCATCTTGAACTGAGGAGATTATAATACTTCCCGAACTTGAACCAGCATCAATTAATATTACTGACGAACTTGAATTATAATCTTCGTTAAAGCTTGCAGTGCCACCAAAAATTAACGGCAATGTAATTTCTTGACTAGCTACAGTATTTAAAGAGGCAGTTATAGTAGTTACTCCATCACTTTCACTTAATTCCGTGTTATCAGATGATATACTTAAAGCTGGCATTATATCTTCAGTATCGCAAGAAATAATAAGAGTTATGAAAAGTAATATTAATGTTTTAGACTTCATTTTTTAATGTATTATATTTGATAAGTATTAAATAAAAATTAGTTACATTAAAATTAATCAATGTTATGCTATCAATTGAAAAAAAAATTAAAATTTATTCACTAATTTTTTTTATATCTCTTATCTCTTGTAATCCATCTGGCTCTACATTCTCACCCAATCCAGATCCTATAATTCCAGCACAAATCAGTACTGGCAATGGAATGTTTATTTACTCAAGAAATAATATTGATTTTGAAGTTTTTTATTATGTTCCTGAAAATTATAACGCATCCTCGAAAATTGTGTTTGTATTACATGGTGGAAGTAGAGATGCTGAATCCGCAAGAAATAATATGATATCCAAATCAATTGAATATAATTTCATTGTTATTGCTCCAAAATTTTCATCTGATGATTTTCCCCTTGGAGATGGATATAATCTGGGTAATGTATATGAAGACGGTGATAACCCCAGCCCTGAAACTTTAAACGATGAAGAAGATTGGGCATTTTCAATTATTGAACCAATATTCGACTCAGTAAAAAACTCGCTTTTAATCTCTGAAGAAAAATATCATATGCTTGGTTTTTCAGCTGGTGCGCAGTTTGTTCATAGATATTTACTCTTTAAGCCAAATGCTAGATTTGATAAAGTTGTTTCTGCAGCTGCAGGCTGGTACACTGTTCCTGATTTTATAATTCCTTTTCCCTATGGATATAATAATAGTATTTTAACATCCACAAATTTAAATCAGTTGTTATCAAATAATTTATATGTTCAAGTTGGAGCACTTGATAATAATCCAAATTCACCTGGGTTAAGACGTAACGAATATGCTGATGCTCAAGGTTTAAATCGTGTTACTAGAGCAGTTAACTTTTATGAAACTGGACAAGGTCTTTCGATTCAAAATAATCTTAATTTTAATTGGTCTATTCATATAGTACAAGGTGCATATCACAGCTTTTTACCAAATGCTGAAAATGCATGTGATTTAATGTTTAATTAAATGAAATTGACAAAAAATATAGTTGGCATTCTACTCGGTCCATTTTGTTTTCTTTTGGTATTAATTTTTTTTAATGCAGAGGGGCTTAGCTACGAGGCTAAGTGTATATTAGCTTCAACAATATGGATGGCAATTTGGTGGGTTACAGAATGTGTCCCAATTCCTGTTACAGCACTTCTTCCTATTGTGCTTTTTCCTTTGACAGGAGGAATGGATCTAGCTACAACAACAGCTTCATATGGCCATAAACTAGTTTATCTTTTTGTAGGTGGGTTCATTATTGCACTTGCCATTGAAAAATGGAACTTACACAAAAGGCTTGCATTGACAATCATTAAATTTACCGGAACAAATAAATCTAAAGTGATACTTGGGTTTATGCTCGCCACTGCATTTTTGTCAATGTGGATTTCAAATACCGCAACATCTATTATGATACTTCCTGTTGGTCTTGCAATAATTTCTCAGATGAATGAAAAAAATAATGATGAAAAGCAAGTTTTTGGAAAATCACTAATGATTGCTATCGCTTATAGCGCTTCTATTGGTGGCATGGCTACACTAATTGGAACACCTCCCAACATGGTCTTTTCTGGTGTTGTTGAGCAAAGTTATGGTATTAAAATTAACATGTTTGATTGGATGAAATTTGGTGTGCCAATTTCATCACTTTTACTTTTAATTTGTTGGCTTTATCTCACTAAAATTGCATTTAAATTTAAAAATGAGGAGTTCAGCTCTGGACGTGAGGAAATTATAAAACAGGTTAAAAAATTGGGTAGATTTTCCTATGAAGAAATAAGTGTGTTAATTATTTTCACATTAACTGCTATTTCGTGGATATTAAGAGGCTACTTGGATGATTATATAATACCTTTATTGGAAACTATTACTAATTTTTCATTAGGCTGGATGAGTAATATTGACGACTCTATAATTGCAGTATTTTTTGCAATAATTCTGTTTATTATTCCAACTAAAAATAAAGAAAAAGATAAAACTGTTCTTGTATGGAAAGATACAGTAAATTTACCCTGGGGTATATTGATACTCTTTGGAGGAGGAATGGCCATTGCTAGTGCTTTTGGAAAAAGTGGACTGTCTCTATGGATTGCTGATTTTCTCAAAAATTTAGATGGCATCCCTTTGTTTCTTATCATTTTAATAATAGTTGCCTCTATAAATCTGTTAACCGAACTTACATCTAACATGGCTACTACTGCAATGTTACTTCCTGTACTTGTTACAATTGCACTGGCAATTAGTGTACACCCCTACTTTTTATTAATCGGTGCTACTCTGGCTGCATCATGTGCTTTTATGCTGCCAATTTCAACACCACCTAATGCTGTAGTCTTTGGTTCTGGTTTATTGAAAATTAAAGATATGTTTCAAAAGGGAGTTTGGATGAACTTAATATCAATAATAATAATCTCTTTGGTTGTTTATTTTATTTTACCATACGTTTTTGAAATGGATAAAATTATAATTCCAATTGTATGATGATTTTATTCCCAAACAATTTTTTTAGAATTGTTATACCAATCCAAATAGTTTTCTTTATACAACTTGTCAACATTTCCTCGTTTAATTTTCATAGTTGGAGTTAAAATTTCATTTTCAGGTGTCCATAAATCCTTACAAATAACAATTTTTGCTACCTTTTTATAGTTGAATGATTGCTCATTAACTGAGTTTAATTTCTCTGTTAATTTATTCTCTAAATCATTTTTTTCTAGTTTTTTACCAACTTCTGAAATATTTACAAGCATTATTGGCTGTGGAATACCCAAGCCAACAACACATATTTGATCGAAAAAATCCACTTCACCAAACATGGCTTCAATTTTTCCTGGATCTATAAACTCACCCTTACTAGTTTTAAATGTATCTTTAACCCTTCCCGTTATGTATAGATATCCATCTGAATCAATTCTTCCCTTATCACCGGTATGAAGCCAACCATCTTTTATTGTATTATTGGTAATGATTTTGTCATTAAAATAGCCTAGCATCATGTAAGGACCTCTCATTAAGACTTCCTCTGTGCTATCATCTATTTTAATTTCAACCTGAGGTTGAACTTTTCCGACAGATCCTGGTTTTGTGAAATTACTTCCAGGTAATTGAGTAGTTATTGCGCAATTTTCAGTCATTCCGTAACCTATAGTTATATTTACTCCAATTTTTCGAAACCAGTTTCTCTGTGCAATTTGCATTGCTGCGGCGCCAGAAACAACAACCTTTGCATTGTATAATCCTAAGGCCTTTTTTAATTTCTTTTTTATAATATTTGATATCAATGGTATTGCCAATAAAATGTCTAATTTTTTTTGATTAAATTTTGATAAAATTCCCAACTGAAATTTTGTATAAATCCTTGGAACACCAAAAAATACTGATGGCTGTACATCAGATAAATTTTTAACAAATGTCTCAATAGATTCTGTGAAGGATATGACACCTCCATTTTTGAAAGCTGTAAATTCAATTGCAATTCTTTCTGCAATATGATTTAGAGGTAAATATGAAAAAAAAGAATTATTACCCTCAAAGTCAACACAAAGTGGATTGTAATTTTTAGTATACATAACGTCAGTACTCTGATTTATTTTAAAACTCAGAACTACCCCTTTTGGATTTCCAGTTGTACCTGAAGTAAAAATTATTGTCCAGACATCATCTAGATTTGGATGATAGTTTTCCCTTTGGGGTTCAAATTTTGAAATAAATTCATCCCATTGAAAGCCCTCACTAACAATCGAATTATTTTCATAGTGGGGAAATGCAATAATTGGCAAATCTTTATCTACTCCATTTTTCATTTCTTCCCAATTTTCAAGCTTTCCGACAAACAAAGCACTTACTTCACCAAATTCTATCAAGCTTTTAATTTCGGTTGATTTTAAATTTGGGAAGAAAGGGACGGAAACATATCCTGCCATTATTATTGCTAAATCAGCAATTATCCATTCTCTACAATTTTTGGATACTAATCCTATATGGCTTCCTTTTTTTAATCCCAAACTTTTTAGGCCAGTTGCAAGCCTCCTAGCTAGTTGTCCAGTTTCTCCCCACGTATATTCTTCCCAAGAATCACCAAATGGCTGTCTTAGAAATGGTTTATCTTTAAATTTTTTTTCCCAGTCATAAAATTTAAAATAAAATTTATTGTTAGTTGACATATTTTTAGTTTGTATTTAGTTAAGTTAACAAATTCTAGTTTACAAGTTTACGAATGTACTATTCTTAATTATTATTAAGTTTATCAATTTGTTTTTGAATTTCATAATCCTCGATCTTGGAAAATAAAAGTATAGGTTCGTTTAATTTTATATTTTCTGAAATTAAAAAATCTTTTTTAGAAATATTATCCCAAGTCCATGAATTTTTATGTGCTTTATAATTTAACATATGTTTAATTTTTTTGGATGTAAAAGGTATAAATGGTTCAGAAATTATTGACAAAACAGAAGATATCTGGATTGAGATAAATATGATTGTTCTTACTCTATCAGGATTAGTATTTATAATTTTCCAGGGTTCTTCATCCGCTAAATACTTATTCCCCAATCTAGCAATATTCATAAATTCGTTACATGCTTCTCTAAACTTAAAATTTTTAATAAGATTCTCAATTTTTTTTGTTTTACTATCAATTTCCTTTAGAATTGAATTGTCATTTGGATTAAGTTTTGAGGACTTTGGAATTATCGAATCATAATATTTTTTTGTTAAAATCACTACCCTATTTATAAAATTTCCTAGGATGGCAACTAGCTCACTGTTATTTCTAAGCTGGAAATCCTTCCAGGTAAAGTCATTATCCTTGTTTTCAGGGGCATTTACTGTTAAAACATATCTTAATACATCTTGCATATCCGGAAAATCATTTAGATATTCTGGAAGCCATACAGCCCAATTTTTCGATGTGGATATTTTTGAACCTTCTAAATTTAAAAACTCATTGGCAGGAACACTTTTGGGGAGTATAAATTTTCCATGTGCTTTGAGCATAGAAGGAAAAATTATACAGTGAAAGACAATATTATCTTTTCCAATGAAATGGACCAATTCAGTTTCTTCGTTCATCCAATACTTTTCCCAGCTTTTATTGTTTTTTATAGCCCATTCTTTGGTAGACGAAATATATCCAATTGGAGCATCAAACCAAACGTATAAAACCTTGCCTGCAGAATTTTCAATAGGTACTGGAACACCCCAATCCAAATCCCTAGTTACCGCTCTGGATTTTAAACCTTCATCCAACCAAGATTTACATTGACCATAAACATTTGCTCGCCACGTCTCCTTTTTGCTTTTTAATATCCAATTTTTTAAAAAATCTTCAAATTCAGGCAGTTTTAAATACCAGTGTTTAGTTGATTTCAAAGAAGGAATATTTCCAGAAATTGAAGATCTTGGATTAATTAAATCTTTGGGGTTTAAAGTTGAGCCACATTTTTCACACTGATCTCCATAGGCTTCTGTATGCCCACATTTTGGACATGTTCCAATTATAAATCTATCTGGTAAAAACTGATTTTCATTTTCATCATAATATTGCTCAGAAATAATTTCTTCAAAAAAACCATCGTTAAATAATTTTAAAAAAAAATTAGAAGCAGTTTTATGGTGAATTTTTTCTGAAGTTCTAGAATAATTATCAAAAGAAATTCCGAACTTTTCAAAGGACTCTTTTATATTCTTGTGGTATCTATCAACAATTTTTTGTGGAGTAGTATTTTCTTTTTTTGCTTTAATCGTTATTGGAACACCATGCTCATCGCTTCCACAAATATATAGAACATCATTACCCATAATCCTCAAAAATCTTGCATAAATGTCAGATGGAATGTAAACACCTGACAAATGACCGATATGAATAGGGCCATTGGTGTAAGGAAGTGCTGCAGTGATTGTGTATGTTTTGCTCAAGAATAAATTATATTTAGTAAAAGTAATAATTTTATGTATATATTTAAGTAAGGTATCAAGTGATTAAATGATAAAATAAACATTGAAAAATAAACTCATACTTTCTTATTTTATATCAATTATATTGTCATTTAATTTATTTTCCGTAAACTCATTCAATTTGTTTAAAGAATTATTAAAACCTAAATATTTAAAGACAGGTGATACTGTTGCGATTGTTGCACCATCAGGCGTACTGGCTAAAAATCAAAATTATATACTAAAGGCAAAAAAGTTACTTAAATCATGGGGGCTAGAAGTGGTTGTAGGTGAAAATGTCTTCAAAAGATTTGGACATTTTGCCGGTAATGATAAAGATAGAGCAAGCGATTTTCAAAAAGCACTGGATGATAAATCAATCAAAGCTATTTGGTGTGCAAGAGGTGGTTACGGAGCAATGAGAATTATTGATGACTTAAATTATGATAAATATATATTGAATCCTAAGTGGATAATTGGTTATTCAGATATTACTGCAATTCACAACGATCTTCATATAATTGGTAGTGAATCCATTCACGCAATAATGTGTAATAGTCTAAATAATGTTGAAATAGAAAAAAATAAGTCTGTATCATTACTAAAAAGTGTTTTGTTTGGAGAAAAAATTGAATACAATATTTCTGGAAATAACTATAACAAAAGTGGAAATTCTGAAGGTCAAATAGTTGGTGGTAATTTAACTTTACTACACTCTTTAATTGGCTCAAAATCATCGATTGATACTGATAAAAAAATTATTTTTATTGAGGATTTAGGTGAATATCACTATCATATTGACAGAATGCTAAAAACTCTTAAAAGAGCTGGATATTTTAATAATTGTGCTGGAATTATAGTTGGCGATTTTATAAATTTCAGAAAAAATAGTACCCCTTTTGGGCAAAATATTTATGAAATAATACTTGAAACAGTTAACGAATATGATTTTCCAGTTGTTTTTGATTTTCCAGCAGGTCATGGTGAAAAAAACTATCCAATAATTTTAGGAAGAAAAATAAAATTAGATGTTACCAAAAAGCAAGCATCTATTATTTTTTCAAACTGATTTTATCAATTTCATTTAATTTATTTATCGCATTAGCAATCGAATTGATATTGATTATTTTTATAATGAAATTAGTTCCATTTATTGTTTCCTTTTGAGAAAAAGATATATCGAAATTATTACTATTAGAGTACTCTAAAAATTTAGAAATATTTTTTTGCTGATTTACTAAATTACCTCTTAAAATATTTTTCTTTAGTGTAATTTTAATAAAGCCCAATTTACTTGCCAACCACTTAAGCTCAATTGTCAAAATTAGTTCTTTAAACGTTTCAGGGATAGCTCCAAATCTGTCAACTAGCTCAAGGTTAAAGTTTTTGAGAGATTCGGTGTCATTAATTTTATTTAACCTTGAATATAAATTTAATCTCTCATCACTTGAATTTATAAATTCATTCGGAATCATTAATTCTAAGTCTGTTTCAAAGGGTATATTTATTTTTTTATAAAACTTGTTTTTTTCAATATTTAATTCTTTAAAATCTGACTCTTTTAGCTCAGTAATAGCCTCATCTAAAATTTCTTGGTAGGTTTCAAAACCCATTTCATTTATAAATCCACTTTGTTCTCCCCCAAGTAAGTCACCTGCTCCTCTTATTTCTAAATCTTTCATAGCAATATTAAACCCACTTCCTAATTCAGAATAATAGTCTAAAGCAGTAATTCTTTTTTTAGCTTCATCAGTCATTTTTGAAAATTCTGGTGTTATTAAATAGCAAAATGCTTTCTTATTACTCCTTCCGACTCTGCCTCTTAGTTGATGTAAATCACTAAGTCCAAATTGATTTGCATTATTAATAAAAATTGTATTAGCATTAGGAACATCTAAGCCACTTTCCACAATTGTAGTACTTATTAAAATATCATATTCTTTATTAATGAAATTGAGCATTAATGTTTCTAATTTTTTTCCATTTAATTTTCCATGGGCAACAGCAATTTTTGCTTCAGGAATTAGGTTTTTAAGTATTGTTGCAATTTCCTCAATATTTTGAATTTTATTATTAACAAAAAATACTTGACCATCTCTCTCCATCTCTAGCCTTATTGCTTGAGCTATAAGGTCCAAATTGAATCTGATAACTTTTGTTTCTATAGGATATCTATTTGCTGGCGGAGTGGTAATTAAAGATAAATCCCTTGCAGCCATTAAGCTAAATTGCAAAGTTCTTGGAATTGGAGTTGCAGATAGTGTTAAGACATCAACATTTTCCTTAAGAGATTTAAGCTTATCCTTAACTCCTACACCAAACTTTTGCTCCTCATCAATAATGAGCAGACCTAAATCCCTAAATTTAACTTTATCATTTACAATTTGATGAGTTCCAATAATTATATCAATCTTTCCTAGATTTATATTGTCTATTATTTCTGTCTTTTCCTTGTTTGTTTTAAACCTATTTAAATAATTAACGTTGACAGGAAGCTCCTTCATTCTTTGACTAAACGTCTTATAATGTTGAAAAGCTAGTATTGTTGTAGGAACTAAAACCGCAACTTGTTTATTATTATCAACTGCTTTAAAAGCAGCTCTAATTGCTAATTCAGTTTTACCAAAACCGACATCACCACAAATTAATCTATCCATTGGCTGTTCGCTTTCCATATCATTTTTAATTTCTTGGGTAACTTTAAACTGGTCTTCTGTATCTTCATAAAGGAAAGATGCTTCTAGCTCATTTTGTAAATAACTATCTTTTTCATATTTAAATCCCTTTTTTTGTTTTCTCTCTGCGTAAACTTTTATCAAATCATAAGCAATTTTCTTAACCTTTTTCTTGGTTTTTTGTTTTAAAAGAGCCCAAGCTTTACTGCCAAGCTTATATAGCCTGGGGACCTTACCATCTTTCCCAGAATACTTTGATATTTTATATAACGAGTGAATACTTAAATATAAAATATCTCGATCACCATAGATTAGCTTTATTGACTCTTGTATTTTACCATCAACCTCTATCTTTTGAAGACCTAAATACTGTCCGATACCATGATCAATATGCGTTACATAGTCTCCTTTTTTTAAATCATTAATTCGCTTTAATGCAATTGAGAGGTTGTTCTTATATTTATTTTTGGATTTAAACTTATGATATCTGTCAAAAATCTGATGGTCTGTATAAAAAAGTATTTTTTCATCGTGGTCTATAAATCCCTTTGAAATTGGCAGAATTATTGGTTCAAAGTTTTCTAAATAATTCAGGTCAGAAAAAACCTGCTTTAACCTGTTCTTTTGTTTCTCGTTTGTGCAACATAAATTAATCTGGTAATTTTGTTTTTTATTCTCTACAATATTTTCCCTCAAAAAATCAAAACTTTTATTGAATGCTGGTTGTGGCTGAATATTAAAATTGAAGTCAGCTTTTACGTCGAAAGAATCAAACTCAATAATTTTATTTTGCTTAATAATTTCTTTTATGCTGTTAATATTAATGTAAAGCTTATTAGGGTTTTGTAAAGTATTCTTTTCTTGATGTTGTTCATATTTTGAATTTGCAGTTTCAATTATTTTTTCTAGCTCTGCGTAAAATAATTCAATATTTTGAAAAAAAATTGAAGTATTATTTTCTAACAATTGAAAAAAATCAACTAAGTTTTCAGATTTACTTTTTGAGTGAATGTTCGAAATTATTTTTATGGAATGTTGATTTTCTATGGAAATTTGTGTTTCAATATTAAAAGTTCTAATCCTTGAAATTTGATCCCCAAAAAACTCAATTCTGTAAGGAAAATTACTTGAAAAAGGAAATATATCAAGAATTCCTCCTCTTACTGCAAACTCACCAGGCTGAATAACAAAATCTTGCTTAATAAAACCTAAATCAAATAAGTGCTCATTTAAATTTTCAAATGAAATTTTTTGATCAATTTTAAGCTTAATTGATGCTTTATCCAATTCACTCTTACTAACTTGTTTTTCTGCAATTGCATTAACATATGTCAAAATGATTATATTTTTTTCAGTCGAAAAGCTTAGATGGTCTATAAGTTGAGTTCTTTGAAGTAAATTATAGTTATTTATTTTTTGCTGAGAATATGGTTCTTTTATTATTTCTGGAAATAAAAAAACTTTTTTATTTAACTGAAATAACTCAATGTCATTAAGAAAAGACAAACAATCATGTTTTGAATTGAATATAAATAAGCATGGATTATTCAATTTACTGACTAGTTTAGACAAGTAAAATGATGTTGATGAGCCAATTAGGCCTTTAAGTTTTATATTTTGTTTTTGAGCAATAGATTTCTTGAGCCTTTCAAAATTATAAGACCCCTCAAGTTTTTTAAAGAAAATTTTATTTGTCATGATCAAACAAATAAATTTTGTCAAATATATTAATACTATTTTTTTT
>MDTD01175872.1_pt1 | contig 17799 bp, 7 predicted proteins | sample 811221 | NCBI WGS metagenome assembly MDTD01 (sample SAMN05326646, study PRJNA326480) | marine metagenome | isolation source: seawater | place: Pacific Ocean: South West | collected 2011 | reverse complement strand
ATGTAGAACTTGCGGTAATTAATGTACCTAACCCTCCGGCTTCTGGAACGGGAATGAACCCTCGGATTGTTCATCCTTGCTACGCGAATAATCCGCAGACTTGTGACGGTAATAAAGCACTAAGGGAGGATGAAGATTATGTTTTCAGGATGGAAAACCCACCTCACTTTGCAGGTGTTCCGGCGGTTTTAGGACAGTCAGCCGATGGAATTCTAAAAGATTTTGGTACTGTTCAGATGATCAGTAATTACGAAAAAACAGGTTATGATTTTACCAAAGACTTAACTTTGAGTAGTGGTGAAGCAGGTAAAATCAATGACCTTTATTTTGATAATGATGGCGAAGTGGGTATCATCACTGCGACAATGCTTAATGAAGATTTTAGCTCTCCCGCCGATGATTTGATGAACCCTTCCATTGATCAAGGTGTTTCTGCCGAAAGAACAATGCGCTATCGCTGGATTGTAAGGGCTAAAAGCCCTCCTCATTCTTTGGTTGATTATACTCAAAAAAATCTCGAATATAAGCCCTTAGGGTATCCGGCCAATGTAAAAACTAATTGCCAATCGATTATAAATCAGGCGGGTACAAGAGTACTGTCTGACGGAATAACTGTTTATCAATACCCTGATTTACAAGATCCGACGGTAATAAACAAACTGGGCTTGATGTATGATTCTTGTTGGCAGGATCTTGAACGTATAATTGCGGAAGACCCACAGGGGAAACCAGTTTATTCACCTGATAATCTTACTTATAAATTTACTGATCCGGGGGTTTATCAGATTACGCTTATGATCGGCGGCTTAGGGTTTGATTTGGAGGGTATAACCTACAGAAGTGACCCAGCTTCTGTGCGAGCATCAATTATTGTCACCCATAAAACTATGACGTTTAACGTTGGTGCAGCGGCACCAAGTGTTAACCAATTTGTTAGTAATATGGGAATATCAATACAAGATATGAGCTCAGGGGATAAAGCGAGTTGGGAACTAGGTAATGATACTTTTGGTTCAAGTAACGAAATCAACAGCACTTTTGCAGATGAAGTTTTGGATGGTACTTTTCGTGGACTTGCTGGAAACTTACCGGTTTATCCCGTGTATTACTACAGAGACGAGAATCTTGTAGTAACCCATAGCGGTCAGATCACACCCCTTTATGCGGAAGCTGAAATTGAATTTTTCAAGACCGAGAACACCGAATATTTAGACCCAGATGATCTAGATAGCACACAAGGCCGTAAATCTGGTGTGGGAGTCTGGGATTTTTCATACGAGTGCGGAGCAGATGGATGTGGTCAGGTTGGAAGCTTAAATCTTGTGGATAAGAGTGATACCCACCCATCGAACTACAATTTAAGTGCGGGACAAATAGTTATAACAAGCGAATATGGCAACGATGCTAGTTTAGATATCACTAGCAAAAGAGGCTCTGGTCGGTATGTGGATGCATCATTAAATGTCAAATTTTCTGATAATCCCGATGACATTCACCAGGGAACCGTAGCACGAGATGATTATTTTCAAAATCCAAATATTCCGCTAGCTCCTTCAAATCCAAATATGGAGAATAATCCTTACGCTTTCTACACTTGGTATGAGATTAAATACGCTTGGTTCGCTCGCTTTCGAACACCTGATGGAACCGTGCGTGAAAAAATTATTCGTACTGGAAATCTCGCTGAAATATTTTTATTAAATTTTTATGCTAATCACGACGGTCTAAGTAAGTACAAGACCTTGATAAAAAATGTGTTGGCGCCTTCTGGTTTGGAAGGATCTGGTTTCACTGATATTGGGAATGGAAAATTGATTACTGAGGTCGATGCCACTGAGCGTAAGTACAAGATTAGAATTCCTTTGATGACTAATAACGCTATTTTTGGTTCTTCCGATCTTTTATCAGAATTGGAAGGTAAATTCAGAGGCGGATGGGCCTCGCGATCTGACTGGCAAATAAAAACGATGCAGCAAATTCTCACCAATATACGTCCTATGAAATTTGACATACCTACTGGTACAACAGTTATAGAGGTGGCCTGTCAGATATTTGCACCCGCAATGACATGGAAGGGTAATGAGCCGATAATTGCTCCTGATGGTACGACTTCAGACATATTTAGTTATTATGATGCAGTACCAGGTGTTTTTGATATGGCAGGGTCCATAATACCAGCGACGGGGGATCATCCTACAATCGGATATAATTTTGGCCCTGTTGATAGTTTTGTAAGTTGGAACTCTAGAGGGATATTAAAGGTCCCTGATTACAATAAGCCAGATAGGGTAGCAGGGTTACAGTTGTCTAATGAATTAGGTGGGTTTGCTATCAGTGATGATGGTAGTGTTAACTATTCTCACCAAGAAGATCATTTTGTAGAAATTAATGTTGTAGATCAACAAAATCCCCAAATTACTTTTGATTCAGGCTCAAGTCAGTCACTAAATGCGGGTCAGGCAACGACTGCACCAATAGTAATTACAATTAAAGATAATAACCCGTATCAAGATTGGCTTAATAGTCCATCTAGCACCAACGATACGCCAGATAAGCATCCAGGTTTGCCTATGTTGAGTAACTTTTATTACGAGGTCGGCTATGACACGCGTAACAAAATGGGTCTGGGGCTGTTAGAGAATAAATCGTATAGTTTCCATGTTTCTCATAAAGAACAGAAATTTGATGAAAACCTCGCCTTTAAGCAAGGTGGTATTGATAGAGATTTTACTGCACAGGTATATCCAGGACAGGGGTCGCCTAATGAAATAGGTTCTGATGCTAATAATTTTTTTAGTTTTGGGGCAGGAAGTCTAGTTCGCGAAAATGATCTGTTTTTTTCATCAAGTTCCTTACATACTGATGTAGCCAACAAATTTGATCCAACTTTAGACCTATACTGGAATGCAGATATTGAGCAAGGGAGACTTTTTCCGCCATTTCCACCCAGTGTTAGCGGTTCTGCAGATTCTTCTGAGGTATATGAGAATACTAAAGATACGGTAAATCAACCGATGCATTATCAGTACTTTGCACCTCACATGTCAGATAGTGAACCTAATTACTTTCAATGGCCCGAAGATTCAGACAATAGTAATCGACGCAAGCTAGTCTATATCGCGGACACTTTTTCAGAAGATTGTCTGAAAAACGCATTACCTCAGGAGGAGATTTCAGCTAATTGTAGTAAAACTTCCACGTACGAATTACAAGACGGAGCTGCTTTTGCTCCCATATTTTTTAATAATGACTACGGACCAAGTCGCAAAGTCTACGCAGCTGGGCAAGATGCTCGTATTTTTTCTGAATATGTTGACGTGGCTAATCCAGGCTCTACGCCACTTCTTTCTTCATTCAGCTATCGCTTAGTGGGTAAATCATCAGATGTAAATTTTGATAGTTCGAGTCTTAATGGGTTGGGTGATCTGTCTGCTATAAGAGCTAAAGCACAAAGCTTATCTTATGATCATTTGGCACAGCATTTGGCGACGTTCACTTATGTTGATACAACTCCACCAAATTTACGTATTTCTTTAACCGATTATAAAACCCGTGCGAGTGTTCATTATGTTGTTACTATGGTACAAAGTGTTGATAAAAACTCTGCAGATGACAATAGGATCAACTTTACTCGTAGAGTGAACATTTATCGATCAGCAGACAATAGAGGCGATCAATTCGTGGGGCCTGCTATTCAAAAAACATTAGAGGCAGCAACCCCCGAAAATGATTATAGAGTTAGTGCATACACTGCTAACCCAGATAATCTTGAAGAGCTTTTCTATGAGATAACGGAAGATACTCGTTTTCAGTTGCATGCTACGTTTTCTGATAATGTAACTGGTAAAGAATTGGGTGGCAGCCTAAATATAAGCAGTGACTCTTGTAGTAATACTGCTAGTTTGGTGGGGAGTGATATAAATGGTGAGCAATTAGCAGCTTTAGATGGTGATGTTATGGAACAATATCGCTTTCCCTCTGTAGGTCCAGCTGATCGCGCACCAAATCAGTATCAGGATTTTGCGGAACTCCGTGCGTATCATCTTTATCCAAAGCATGGTTATTTTGATGAAATAAAAGTTATAGCAACAGATTCCGCTGGCAATAAAACAGCGATATGTATACCCGTAAGAATTATTCCTCAAGATGTACATTTTAGAAACATAGGCAATCAATCTAAAAGCAGATAAAGTTAAACCCTATGCTTAAATATTTTATACTACTAATTTGTTTTATATCGCAAAGCTGGTCTTTGAATGCCGGTTTGGTAAATTATGCAACCCTATTTTTACTTCATCCGGAGATGAGAAATTATCATTTTGGTGTGCACAACTTTTTTGTAAAAAACGATGAAAGTACAACTTTGGCGAAAGAGCGTATTGAAAAGTTACTTAAAGATCTTCAAACGCTTTATTTCAATAACCAACAACGTAATCAGATAGCTCGCAAAGATTTGTGGCACGAGCAATTAAAATTGCAAAAGCGTCTAACTGGAAGTGGCGCTAGCTGGAAATCTCGAGCAAAGTTAACTGTCATGCAAAAAGATTTGGAGACTTCCTATGGAGCTCTATATAAAAATCGTCAGACGGATTTACGCCAAAATATTGCCGAGGTGCTTCAAAAGGTATTTTTAAGTCCGATTCAGAGGCGTCAGCGAATGGGTTTAATCTCGCGAGATATACAAAAATCTATTGAAGAAATTCGTGTAAAAAAATCTATAGACTTCGTGGTAAGAAGTTCTAATAAATTGTACCTACCTAAAGATTGGAAACAAAATTTAGATATAAGATTATTATCTTTAGAGTTGGAACAGTTACAAGGTGATTACTTGCGTCGATTCTTACTTAATCAATCACAGAAGATTTCTCTGCAGCTTATGGAAATAGCGGATCATTCGAAAGCTGATGCTAGAACTGCCCTACGTAACAATATCCATATTAAGTCTCTCGAAAAGTATTTAAAGAAACATCAATCTTCGACTCAACAAAGTATGATTTTTGGTAACGCTAACGACATAACCCAAGAGGTATTAAAATTGGTATATAAAAAAAATGGATTTGGAGAGGACCGCTTTACTATCATAAGCAGCCTCATTGATAATCTAGAGTTATGAACTCATCTCGTTGGTTAATTTTTCTCTTACTTACGTCTTCATTATTTCCAAATACTTATGTTCGAAAAGCTTTTATAAAGGCTCATTTTCAATCGATTCCAAGCGAGAATTTCAATGCTCAGAGTATCAAAAGGTTAAACAATTGGCGTAATCCTAAAAACGATAGACTATATGAAGATAAGCGAGATCTTGGGGAGAAATTTTTCTTTGATCCGCGTTTATCTAAGACGCGAAATTTGAGTTGTCATTCTTGTCATCAATTGTCTTTAGCAGGTACAGATGGTTTAACGAATAGTATCGGTTTTCTAGGGATGAAGAACCCTCACAAATTCAACTCGCCAACAGTTCTAAATACGGGTTTACATAAATTATTCTTTTGGGATGGTCGTTCCAAAAATCTTGAGAATCAAGCCATGATAAGTTTACAGGGATTACATGAGATGGCATTCGACATCCCACTCGCAGTAAAAAGATTTAAGCAATTGCCATATTATCAAGCTGAATTAAAACGCTTATTCGGTGAAAATTTTCCAGATCGACTAGGCTCTCGAAAAAATATTAAGCGTGCATTTAGATCATTTGATTTTATTACTAAGGCGGTAGCCCATTATCAGCGTAGTTTGCTTACTAGATCTAGATTTGATGCTTTTATGGAGGGAGAAAATATTCTTACTGAGCGCGAGATTTCCGGAGCCAAAAAGTTTGTCTCTTTGAATTGTATTAAATGTCATAATGGCCCAGCGCTTGGTGGGCACAAAAAAGCTAAATTTCCAATTTATGGTGACTATCCTTACGCTGAAAAAGTTATTTATGATAATGATGAGAAACTAAAAATTCCCTCTTTGCGAAATGTGGCGTTAACAGGACCTTATTATCATAATGGTGCCGTGCCAAATCTTGAGGAAGCTGTAGTGTTAATGGCTCGTTTACAGCTTAATAAAAAGCTTCGTAAGAATGAAATTATGGATATTGTGGCTTTTCTAAATACATTGAATGCCGAAAAGTTACCTCTTAATCAACCAGAATTACCCTTAACACGACATCCCTATGATTTCGAAAAAGAATAGTCTTTCTTAGATCGGTATTAACCGTTATTTAGAATGTAGATTTCCCGTTTTGTTCTTAAACGAAAGTATTTCTGCAACATTCAAGTCGTTAGCTATCCGGACTCCATTGTCATAGTAACTATAGTGGGCTTCTCCATTTATATCATATGAAATCCACTCTCCAAATTTGACACCATCTTTGACTACACCGATTGTTTCGAGATCTCCATTTCTATGGTAGTGCTTAGTAATCCAATGATTTTTTTCAGCAATGAAGTGGTATTCACTTTTGACATTACCATTGTCATAATAATCTGTCTGTTCAATGCTTGGTATAGCATCAAAATGCTGAAAAAAATGATTGTAGCCAAAGTGAATACATAGAATTGTAACGGCTATACAGAAGTAGTTGCGCATCAGTTTTTCTAACTTCCCTTGTTTTGTGAACCAATGGATCTGAAGTGTACATTTTGTGGAATAACCATTACGGGAATATTTATGACACGCTTATTACCGAAAGCGTCAGAGACTTCAACGCTAATTACATCATAGACTCCGCTATTTGGATATAGGTGGTAACCGCGGGCCACCTTTGCTTGATTATAAATGCGTCCAGCAGATGTATTAATAATTTGAAAAGGCTTATTAGAGGGATCATTTGAGACATGAACAAAGTTTGATGGAGGCGTAAAGATTGAGTTTGGGTTGCTATGACTAGAGATCGTTATAGAAATTTGATCAAGATCTTTATTATCTGTAGCTTCCACTTGGATCATAAAGCGAACATCTTCAGGGATATGGTAGGTCTGATTAACAAAATCCATATTGGATTTAATAGAATTAATGTTAATTACAGGCTGATTGTTAGCTTGTTCATAAAGACTTTCAGATTTGAATTCATCGATTTGGCTACGTTTATCTTTACTACGAAAAACAAGCACGTCTTCGCTATCTTCGTTCAGCGAAGGGTCATTACCTTGGGCACTAAGAACTGAATATTCAACTTGTGTCTGACCCTTGTATTCGTATAGTGTTATATGAACGTTGGGTATGTCATTATCGCTTACGGTGATTGTGCTTAGCTCTTTAGAATATCTTTGATAGTTATTATTGTAAAAATGATCTACAAGATCCGCGATACTGCCAGTTGGCGATCCCGGCCCATCGCCATAATCTTCAGCTCCCATGCGTCGCTTCCAGTTCCGAGAAAAATCATATTTAGGCCATGTTCCAAAGTCTCCATTCATAAAATTATTAGGAATGCTATTCCAAGATATACCGTCCAAACTGGGCCAGTTTTCACTTATTCTTACATCCCGAGCCTTGGCGTATAATTTAAGAGAATCATCATTTGAGTTCATGAATACTGGTGCCAGTATTTTTTCTTTTGGAACCTTCCATCGAGTTCTTATTTTACAATCAGAATCTGTTGCTTCAGTAGGATTGTTAGTGCCATCCAAACAGGAGTCATTCCATGCTTCATAGTCATCGGGACCCCCAGAGCCAGGATTGGCTTCAAGATATTCAACGACCGGACCATCGGGATGATTTGATGAAATATCATAAGGGCTTTGATTGGCTACATCGGGTACAAAGCGAATCAACCATTTTGATAAACCACTATGATAAATAGTTGAGCTCTTCGTACGTACGCCCGTATCCATTAATTTTTTTTCTGGTGGATATAGCTTATGTTTAGTATTTGTATCCAGCTCGTTGAAGCGATCCCAACTATTTTTGTGAGCATCTTGATCAGCACTACGCGCAAATGGATTTGGTTTATTTAAGTACCAAACGCCCCCTTGCTGAAAAAGACCATTACTGATGTTCAGATAAGGGAAATAGAAATCACTATAAGTATCGCTTATGTTAGTAGGGTTATAACTGAATCCTGGATTTAAGTCGCGAATTGGCTTACCTGACTGTGGATTGTTGAGGTCATATTGCGGGAGATTATCAATACCTATTATTTGTTCTTGAGTATTTTGCAGACTTGTAAACGATAGATTGAGTCCGTAGGCGCGCTGAGGTTTAGAACCTCGATTTTTCAAGCCTAGGCCCATAATATTTCTAGGGTCAAAGCCTACCTCATAACTATATTCCACAAGGGCAGGGACACGTAGCCTATCATCCATTTCCCCTATTAATTGATAACTAGGCCAGACGGCATAGGGGTTGTCGTCTTCAACTTCAATTATAATATCCTGGTTTACTCTGCCTCCTGTATTAGCAGTTTGAGAACCACCTTCAATTAGAGTTACTCTGGGGGCAATCATGTCAAGAACCACTACCTCTACAAAGTCATCTCTAGTGTTACCAGGTTGAATATACTGAATGTCATCTGTGTTTGCGTCCCCATCAAAACCACCAGGGACTTGATTATTTTGTGTAGCTACAAGCTTGAGTCCAAAGTCGCTAGCTTGAGCATCTAAAGCATTAGCGGATCCAGGTAATTTTTGTTCGGCTAGTATGGGCCAGACGTTTAATGTATCCACTGATCCAAAAGAAAGTCCTACCTTAGTGAAGTCGGTAGCCATGGGAATCCCTGCAGATTCTGATTGGGGACCCCAATATACGGCATCATAATAGTTGAATGAACCGTCGTTATTTTCATCTCGTCCCATCCAATTCATATGAGGGAAAAAAAGCTGGAAGCCTATTTCTAATACGGTTGGTTCGGTGGGAGTATTGAATTGCATTGGGTGAATTTGATCATATAAAGTACTGAAACTAATATTAGAATCTAATCCTGCAAGATTCATGAAAGCTCCGTGCATTTCATTGCTTTTGGAGCCTACGAGCATAGCGTTCCTATTGAAGAGTGGAATTCTTACTTTTATTTTTCGATCTTCTTTTTTATCACCTACGTACCACATTAATGGCTTGTCATCTTCAACAACAGCCGAACCATCAGACTTTAGATTATAAGGTGCCAAGTTACGTACAAGTCGTTTCCAGCTTGAAGAGTTTGAAGAGTCCTTAGACATGTGGTTCATTAAAAAAATTTCTGCAAGATTACCGGTTTTTAAAATTTCTTTAACCACCTCTCCATTTGGTTTTGTGTAACGCATGAACCAGGCATATTTAATTTCCCACCAGGTATACATTGCTTCAGGATGAGAAATTAAATCCTGATCAAAAGTACCACCTAGATAGTTTTTTGGGAGGGAGTCATCAGAGGCTAAAGTTCCTTGGTGAGCAGCTTGAAATTGTTGATCTTCTCCGGTAGCCACAATTAAGGTGCCGCTTTCATATCCACGGCCCGTTTCATAATTACCTGATGCATCATACCCGCGGCGTTCATCCAAGCTTGTGTCATCAGTTGCTATAATCACTGCTCCGCCACCTGTTGATCTAGTTGACCAATTTGCAGGATGCCGCGATGTTTTATCAACTGGGTTGAAAGTAAAGTTTGGTCCGAAGGGAATGCTTCCTCCTCCAGGGTATTCGTAATCCCAAGCTCCTACCCCTTCGTATTTCCTCATATCAAAACTTTGATCAGGATCAGTTAGATTTCGTTCATGATGAACTAGATCTCTAAGTCTAAAAAATTGGATTTCAGCCTCAGCAACGATGGGTGTCTGTTGATTTTGATAGGTTACAATTAGGGGATTAGTATTGTCATAGTTACCAATAGGTAGTAAGGGGAATCTGCCGTGTGGACCGGTCATATCATCGGTGTCGATAGCTAGATTATTTTTTGTATCGGTACTATTACTATAAATAGCAGCGCGGGTTTCTTGGTGAGATGCCAGATCATTATTAGCGATTACAACATTTTTAATTTTATCACTCGACTGTGCACCTAGAGCTCCCACTTTGATGGTAGAGATAGTATTGGTTGCGTCCAATACTATGCTTATAGTGGATGGATTATCTAGAAAGGTAAAGTCGTCGGCAAAAAATCGGAGTCCGCCAACCCATAGCTGTACCTCGTATACGCCGGGGTCATCAAATTTATACCTTAGAGTAGGTGGGTTAATTACGTCAGGAATTCCTGTAGAAATATTATCTAATTCGTCTAGATTAGAATTGTTTGTACCGAAATCTTGCCAGCAGGAGTCAAATAAAACCCCTGGTTCATTATTCATAAGATTTTCATTTCCTGTCACCGGTTCGAGCAAGCCTATTTCTGTGAGTGAAGTGGCATTGGTCATTGTGGCTCCATTACCAGCAAGAAGTCCTACACATGGGCTCATCTCATAATCTTTGAATGAATGCGGGGGCGTTAGAGCTTTTACACGCCATCGGTAGCGTAGCGTTTTAACAGCGCCACTTTGTGGCGCATTTGAGAATCCATATTCATTATTCATAAGGGCTGTAGAATTATCGTCCGGAGACTGCAAATCCTCGAATATGAATGATGGCAACATTTTTCCTTGCTTATCATCATTATCATAAAAAGAGCGTGCAGTTGACCCTGCAGGAATATTTGTACCAGGAGTCCATCCCGTAGGTGTTAATATTTCCTTCATCAAATTGATACCAGATTCATCATAGTTAGATATAATCGGTCTATCGCCGTAGCTCCTGGTATCTGGATTAGCAGACAAACTCAATTGCGCTATGGGGCCATTAAAACGCGGTGGATTCTCCATATTAAATTCATAAAAGCTGTCTTCCTTGTATATTCCATTTGCTGGTTTATTGGTAGGCTCTACAATATCCATGACGAGCTCTCCACCAGAGGCTGGCGGGTTGGCTACATTAACAATAGCCATCTCAATTAAATTATCATTTAAGATGCTTGTAATATCGCTACCATCTACACCGGTGCATGTCCAGCCTGGAGCTAAAATGGTTCCGGATGAGTTTGGAGCTGGAGCTGGCATACCCACTGGCCCAGGCCAGAAAAGAGTGGCCTGACAAGTTGCGCCACCCTCAGACTGTAGTGGTACGGTGCCTATTCTTACAGGTTTAGAACCAGGTAGAGGAGCAATTTTTTCAAGCTTTAAGCCGGCATATCTGTTGACTTCTACATTTAAAATATAACCGTTTTCTATGGTAGAGTATGATGAGCCACTACAGCCATCATTGACTCGACCGCCCTGATTACAAAGTTGAAGTACTCGTCCTTCAGTTTTTGGCGATATCAAGCGATCAATATCGCTAGCATTTTCCACTAGGTCATTGCCACCACCATGTAGAATATAGACGAAATTATCACCATCTGCACCAAAAGCTACCAGAGGTGTTGCATTGGCTATATCAATTGAACCTTTCGTTAATGGGGTTGTGCTGTTTTCATCGAAATGATTGTATTGTTCATAATTGAGCGTAAGGTTATTGTCGTTTTCGGAAGCCCACCAAACCATTCCACCAGTACCCCAGAATGAACTTGATACGTTAAAATGTGATGGCGCTAAATCCGAGACGTAGATAAAGTCTTTATCATCATTCCCATTGGGTGCAATTCGTTTAGAGGTTTGCAAGGAACGTACATATCCTTCGCCGCCCTGTGCCTCCGTAAAATTGTAAGCGATCATATAGTCAATATCATCAAATGTTCGGAGAGTTCCCGAGCCATTGGTTTCCGTAAGTGTTCCAGGGGATTTGTAGTCAAGTGTATCGTTTTCCCAATCCAGAAAGGAATCCAGAGATGGCCCATCTATTTGAAATACGCCGTAGGTGTCGTCTTGTGAGCCAGCTATCGGGTAGTATTTTTTGATGATATAGGCTCGCTGTAAATTTTGACTAGCGCCTGCTGATGAAAATTTTGCACGACCTTTGTTAATGACGGCATTAACCATCGTAGGGGTTTGTGCAGGTTGACCACACAAGTCTGAACAGTCATTATATTTTTCTAATTCTTCACCAAATGCATAGGCTGTATCGATCGGTGTATTCCTGCAATGTAAAAAGCCAGACCCTGTGTAAATACTAGGGTTATTGCAGTTTGACGAGGTATAGTAATCCTGACCCTCAATGAATTGAAAGCCGGTAGCAGTGGAATTTTTAAGTAGATCATTATCTTCAGCTGTTATAAATTCTTCCATGAATAGCTTGGATCGGGAAATCATCAAATCACTTATTCTTCTAGCGTTTTTCTGACCCCCACCCATCACTACATCTTTACGAGCCCAGAACCAACCTAGAAGTGGAGAAGCATTCCCTCTTCTGCGAGCGCCTCCCCATCCATGGGATGGATTTGGAGAGTAGATTTCGTCATAACCGACGATGAAATGCCCTCTACCATGTGCTAGAAAACCTACTGGTTCACCCCATGGTTGTCCTCTATTTGGAGCAATGCCCTCTATTGTAGGATGTCGACGTGGATCAGAGATCACTCGTATTGGAGGAAAAACTTGCGACCCCGGCTCTAAATTTGCCATACCAGTAACAACTTTAGAGTGCCTATCAACATCAGTTTCCCATGAGGCGAACATTTCAGCATTACGTTCGAAGCGACATCCAATCATCATAGGGTCGGCGTTATTATTGGGGGTGTTGTAAGCTTTGTCATAAGTACCCGAATCCTTTGGATACAAACAGTACCAACCTTCTTTTCCATTTGCCGTATTAATTACGTAAGACCATCCAAAATTTATTGAATCTAAATTGGATGTATAAGCCGGTTGGCAGCCGCCGCTTGGGCTTCCATAACTGGTTACCGCTTCGTAAGTTTGCTTGCCTATGGGTAATTCACAATCCGGAGAATCAGGGTGTTTGTTTTCTGGACTTAGCAATGTCCATAATGATGTACTGTTTCGTGAATCAGTACGAAATAATTTTACATGTCCAAACTTATCCACCGATAAACCTTCGTAATCTACTATTCTGCTGTCATCAGATAGGGGTAAGCGATTGGGTGTGTAATCCTGAGTTCTTTTGTAGTGCCATAATCCGGTTGAGTCGCTAGGTATACCACCGCTCTTTGGTCTCACAAGTACATATACATCTCCATTTTTTTCTTGGATAGCTTTGACGATATTAGCTGGGAGAGTACTTGTTAAAAATGTACCTTGTATGAGGAATATGAATAATAATTTTTTCATGATTCTCGCCAATTTTTAATAAGATCTAAGAGTTTTAAACTTAGTGGTTTTGGATATTTGTAGCGCTCAAATAATATCTTTAAGCATGGCAGGGTTAAGTCCTGTACCTTGCCCAGAGTGTCAAATTGTTGATAAACCTTTGCGAACATTTTTTCTATACTTCCATAATGTTCAAGGTGCGTTTTAAAGGTGTTTAGGTACTGTTTAGTGGTACCTATTTTCTGATAATTGAAAAAGAATTTATCGGTAGTAAAGTCTTTCAGTGGATTGTTGTTCATTGGTATAAATGGTTTTTCTAGGAGTCGTAAGAGGCCTTTTTTACCTCCCAGGGTTTTTGCGTTACGATTGATTACTATGTCTATATTTCTGGATTTGGCGAGTTGGCTAACGGTTTTCTTTATTTCTTTAACAATTTGATTCAATTGTTGATCACGAGTTTTTCGATCTACAAAAAGCTCTTTGCTGTTATTAGAGATCCAATTTCGATGATTTTCCTTGATATCTTTTATTTGGCTTTCATAATCCATTCGCTTTGACCAATATTTTTCTTCTATTGCTTGATATCTTTGACCAACTTGCTTGATATTTTTGTCTGAATTTAACAAGGCATTATTAGAGTTTATGTAATCCTGCCGTAAAATGTTCTTTTGCTCTGTAAGTTGGGCGATTAACTTTTCCGTTTCTCGGCGCTTTTTAAGAAGTAAGGTTTTAAATTTCTGGAGTTTCTTGTGTCGATTTTTTAAGTAAAACTCTATTGGAACAGAGAGTTTAGAAGGTATTTTTTGAAAGAAACTATCGGTAGCAAAGTTATATTCTTTCATTCGAGGGTGTAACAAGAATAAAAGCTCCATCGACACTCTACCAAGTGAAGTATGACTCGTATTATTTTGACTTTTCGAATTAACTTCATTCGAATTTTTTATTGGGTAAAACGATGCAAGTGGATCTTGCAAAGCTAATAGATTTTGTTGAATTATTAAAATGATCACTAAAAGTCTGATTTTTTCCATAATTCGTAAAGTTCTCCAATTATTTTTCCATGAGATTCTTTTTGATTATTTTGATTGTAAAGCAGCTTAACAATTGTGGTCGTGTAGTCTTCATCCCCATAAATGATTAAATCATTTGATAAATTTGGATAGAGTAAACTCTCATATTCACTGGCATTAACGAGGTAATCATTTAGCCGTGTTTTTAACTCTAGATTACTTATTTGAGTAGGTCTTAAAGTAAGTTGATTGTATGCTTTCCAATATTGATTAATACCACTAAGTTCAAATTGAAAAGTGTGACTGAAAGACTTAATTCCAACACTTGTTTTTCTTCTTTTAGTAGGGACCATAAAGAATAGGCGCTCTCGTTGTTGAACATTGCGAACTACTCTCAAAAGATCGTTAAAGATATCTTTCAAGAGAGCTAGACACTGTTCATCACTGACATAAAATTTCTGGAGGGATGCCTGTTCTTTATCGATTGTTCCAAAGTATTTTCTGTGCAGTTCTTTCGTAGCGTTTTGTAGCTCATTACCGTAAATACCATTTCTACGTAGAGTTAGAATTTCATTGTAAAAGTCCTGCATTACTTTGATTTGTTGCACTTTGGCGAACTCTTTAGCTTGATTATAGGATTTAATAGCTTTCTTACGCTCTGCAAGCCATATTAAATTATTTTCTTCGAGGGGCTTTTCTCTTAAGAATCGTTGCATTCCGAAATCATAGTTTTGCATTTTCGGATGAAATAAAAGTATGAAGCAAGGATCAAATAATCCTACAGATCTTGCATTTAGGCATTGGGGTGTATTGCACCAGCTGAAAAATATAGTAAAGCATATAATTGTACGCAGCATACCAACCTAGAGTATATTTAATATTAGGAGCATGCCTAGGGGAATCTATAAAAAAAAGATGATTTAATTAAAAAAAGGATTGACTAAAAATGGAAATATTATGATCTATATGTTTGTTGTTTTAGCCCACTTTACAGGGTTTTGCAGACTTGTTTTATTTTTTGCTCTATCTAGTCAGTTCGTTTTATTTGCTGATAACTTTTCCTTTGAGAAGTTGCTAAAATCACGTCCACCAATTACGGATGAGATTGATACCATTGATAGTAAAAATACGGGGATGGACTTTGGCCACGTTGACTATAAAACTTTACTCTTATTTCATCCGGATATGCGGGTGTATAATTTCAAAGTAAATAATTTTTATAGACCTGTCCCGCAAGATTTGAAGGTTCCGCTAAAATTTTATCTAGAAGACCGAGAGCGGAAGTCCGTGGAATTAATTAAATCTGCTCAAAGAAACTACGACAAGCATGATAGAAAGCTCTTAGCCTTACATAGAGACAAAAATAGAGTGGCCGCTGATTTTGCTGAACAGAAGCGACTCTTACTATTGGATAAGTTTGCAAATAAACAGACAGAGTTAATCAAGTTGAGTGAACTTAAAAAAAATGCTTTAGAAGAAGTTTCTATTCAGATCGAAGCTACTCGAAAGCGTATGAAAGAATTGTATGACCAGTCATTTGGTGTACATTATTTATCACTTACTGAGCGTCAAAAAGCTTTTAGAAAAATCGAGTCTGAAATAAAAGTAGTAATTGAGATAGTACGCAAAAAACAAAATCTCGTTTTCGTACTTAATAATCAAGTTGGTGAATTAAGCGAGTCCGTGAAATTAAACTCTAGAATGTTTAAATATCCAGGCTTTGTTGAGATGAATAATTTATGGAAATATCTGCATAGAAGTAAACGTTTGCCAAGCGGGGAAATAGACAAAATTCGACTTGGAGATGATATAAACTCTATGCTCGGATATTACAATCGCCAATCTTCTGTAGGCTCAATTTTTAGATTACCTAGTATCAATCAATTTGTACTAGCAGGCGGGAGAAATATAACTTTGGATTGTGTAGCGGAGATTTATTCTAAGTATAAGTATCCACGTAATAAAATTGTTCGATTGATTAATATTCTAGCTGAGCTTGATAAGGGTGGCAGAGAATGAACTTCATTCACTTGATTTTATTAGTTTTATTTTTCGCCGTTAAATTTTGTATTCCGGTAACAGACCGTGAGTCAGCAATTAAAAACATCAAAAATCGCAATGGAGACGTTTACGTTTTGATGTATCCCAACAATGGTACCACTGGTGAGGCTGGTAAGCATGGTGTTTGGCGATTTATTCGGGGTGATGATTATCCAGATGATACTAAGTATAAGCGTTCTTATCTGCCAGGCTTTACAGGAGGAGCCAGATATAGTGGTCTGACTGTAGACAAATTTGGACGTATTTTTGTTTTTAGAGAAGAGGCAAACTCTGAAGAATCTATTCTGCAAAAAAATAATGTATACCCTGGTCAAGCGGGCCCTCGTCCAGCTCTATATAGTACAAATATCGTAAGAGTTAACAATGGTGGTACGGGCTGTGCAATGGAGAGTACTCTCAATGGCTCTCCGCCAGGTTGGGTATATGCAATCTCAGATAATGGCGACGAGGGTTGGATTCAATATTACGATGTTAATGATACAAGTCGTACTTGGGCTCCAGATCTGAAACTATTTTCGGCTAGGAATTTAAGTCTGCCACCGGGAACTGAAATTTTACCACCGCTTTTTAAACATGTTGAGGCCGACTTTGTTTACACAGCTCATGGTGGTTTTTTTGGTAAAAATAGTGTTGGGGGAACTGGTGCGCAACCAGCTATTGAAGTAGATGGGGTCAATAGAAATTGGACCTATTGTGGCGATGGTTCCAACAATGGTGGAGCTCGTTATGCAGAATGGAATGTGCATAATGGTACTCCTTGTGGCGACCCTATTCATCCTATGATTGGTGCGTTTTTCATGCATCCTACAATTACAGGTCATCATAATAATAATCTTGCAGCCGTGCGTGTATGCGACGTCAAAGTTGAAACTCGTAAATTATATTTTGATCAGTATATGACTCCCGAAGATTTATCGATCCTTACACAGTCAGAAACATTTTTGTTGGCTGCTGGTGAAAGTTTAGAAAAGCCGAGCGCGGGGGGTACTCTTTTTGCTAATGATGAAGTTTTAGCTACATCTGTTGGTTCTAATACTGTTTATGCAAGGTTTATGCATTGTGGAGACCAATGTGGTGCACCGGGTGTTCAAGCTCCCACCGTGCTTACTCAGCCTGGCAAGGCCGTTGGTGCAGTCTCATCAGCAGGTGTTAATGACCAAGATCAGCGAAAATATATCATTAAATCATCCACGAGTGGGGGTACCTATATTACGGCAGTTGTTCAAGTAGGTCTTGGAGAATTAATTCGTCAACCTGAAGGTGGTAGTATTATTTACCAAGAAGCCTCAGCTTCAGAAGAATTCCAGTGGAATGCGAGCATTGGAAACACGCGTTTCAATAGCGATAAATACTTGGTAGATGCGTCAAGAAATTATAATGATTGGACACCTCATCTTACTTCGGTCCAAACCTCTAAGCGCACTGCAGATAAAGATTGGGTATATCACTCTAATCCACCAAATCCGGCTCATTTTAGAGTCTCAGAATCTTTCTGGGGAACCGGTGGCACTATGTGGTTTTTACGGAATGCCTCTCAAGTGCCTGGTGCAGAGTTACGTAAGAGACAGTTCAATCATGAGAATGGAGACCAGATT
>MDTD01098773.1_pt1 | contig 17799 bp, 18 predicted proteins | sample 811221 | NCBI WGS metagenome assembly MDTD01 (sample SAMN05326646, study PRJNA326480) | marine metagenome | isolation source: seawater | place: Pacific Ocean: South West | collected 2011 | reverse complement strand
TTTTTCTTTCCGCAATTTCTACATTTTTTTATTTTCATTAATTTCTTTTTTTATTTTTTTGTAAATTTTCTCAAATAATTTGATATTTCTTTTTTTTTCTATAATTTTATCTTTAGATTGAACAAACGTTCCTTTCTTGACCTCTTTATAAACAATTGTTAGAGCACCAACACTTGCAAAGTCTCTTATATTTGTTCCTGGCAGAATTACTGATAGAGATCCTATGACACAACATTTTCCTATTGTAATTTTTTTTTTATATATTTTGGAAAACTTTACTCTTAATTTGTTATTTAAACTTCCCACGGGAATTGAAGGTGAATAGTAATCATCTGATGAAGAAAATATTTGAACATAATTAGCTAAACTAGAAAATTCATCTATAAAAATACCGTTCTGTCCACCTGATAATGTGCAGCCACGTGCTATGTGCGCAAAAGATTCAATATAAATTTTTCCTTTAAGCTGGACATTGTCATCAATTCTTACATTATCACCAAGTGAACCAACTAAGTTGTAAGTTGATAATGATTTTGAAATTTTACAATTTTTTCCAATTTTTTTAAATCCTATTTTTTTGAGTTCAGACGGAGTTAAATATTCTTTCATTATAATTTTTAGATTAATTTATTAATTTCTCCGCAAATATATTTTACATCTTTTTTTTTCAACTTTAAATGTAAGGGTAAACAGATCACATTTCTTGATAAATAATTAGAGTTATTAAGATGCCTATCAGAATTATTTTTATAAATCGACAGTCTATTTGCCGAGTAAAATCCTTTTCTGATTTCAATGTTTTTTTCTTTTAATTTTTTTAATATAAATTTTGGTTTCTTTAATTTATTCACTAAAGTTAACGCCAATGTCCAGGGTATAAAACCAGTATTTGAAATTTTTTGAAGTTTAATTTTTTTGTTATTTAGAAAATATTTATACCAATTGTATATTAAAATTCTTTTATTTTTAATTTTCTCAAAATTTTCAATTTGCCCACATCCAATAGCAGCTTGTATATTTGTAATTCTAAAATTGTGTCCAAAAACTAAATGTTTATATCTTTCTTTCTTAACACCATGACTTCTAAATAATTTTATATTTTCAGCAAATTTTTTATTTTTCGTTACCACCATTCCACCCTCTCCCATAACAATATTTTTAGTGGCATGGAAACTATAAGTTCCTAAATCACCAATCGTTCCAGCATAGTTATCTTTATCTGTGCACCCAAAAGATTCAGCCGAATCTTCTATTAAAAGAATTTTCTTTTTTTTAAGGAAATTTTTGATTTTATAGATTTCTTGCATGTTCCCGTATGTATGAGTTACGACAACGGCTTTTGTTTTGTTTGAAATTTTTTTTTTTAAATTTTCTAAGTTTATACAAAATGTATTTTTATCAACGTCAGAGAATTTAACTTTAAGCCCCATTAAATTTCCAATATTAGCAGCAGCCATATATCCATAACCAGGCACAATAATTTCGTCCTCATAATTTAAACCTATAGCTAAAAAAGCTGCATGGATAGCTGCAGTACCATTAGAAACCAAAAAAGCATTTTTAATTTTAAATTTTTTTTTAATTTTATTTTCAAATTTTAATATATATTTTCCCCCAGAAATCCAAGATGATTTAAGCGCATCATTAACAAATCTATTTTCATTTTTAAATAGCACTGAAGATGCCCAAGAAATCATAACCTTACTCATAATTTAACGTATATAACAATAATCAAAAGTATATACAAATGTTGTAAATAAAATTTTTGACTATTATATGCTTTGACAAAATAAATTTAACGTTTAATTATCTAAGTTAACGAATTTTCCAATATTAGGTATATAAAATATGTTCGTAAAAAATTTTTTTAAAGCATTTTTTGAGGTCTCTAAACTTATTGATCAAACTTTAATTGATAAACTTATAAATCAAATTAAAAAAATAAAAGATAAAAAAGGTAGAATTTTTTTTATTGGCGTTGGTGGAAGTGCTGGAAATGCAAGTCATGCTGTAAATGACTTTAGAAAAATCTGTGAAATTGAATGTTATTCCCCACTTGATAATGTTTCAGAATTAACGGCCAGAATTAATGATGAAGGTTGGGAAAGTAGTATATCTGAATGGTTAAGAATTTCAAAAATTAATTCAAGAGATGCTATCTTTGTTTTTTCCGTTGGAGGTGGTGATTTAAAAAAGAATGTCAGCACAAATATTGTAAATGCCATAAAATATTCCAAAAAAAGGAAGGCAAAAGTTTTTGGAATAGTAAGTAACAAAGGTGGATATCTAAAGAAGAGTGGAGATGTTGTGGTTTACATTCCTCCGTTTAGCAAAAAACTTATCACACCAATTGCTGAGTCATATCAAGCAGTAATATGGCATTGTGTTATTTCACATCCACTTCTTCAAAAAAATAAAACCAAATGGTAAAAAGTACTAAGGCAGTTTTTTTAGATCGTGATGGTGTTTTAAATAAACCTATATTGATAAGAAAAAAAAGCTACGCGCCAACAAAACTCAAAGATTTTAGATTATATCCACACGTATCAAAACTTTGTAAAAAGTTAAAAAAAAAAGGTTATTTATTAATTGTAGTGTCAAATCAGCCTGATTATCTGAGAAAAAAAATATCTTTAAAAATTCTTCATGAAATGAACAACAAATTAAGAGAAAAAATTGAATTTGATGATATTTTTATTGCCTTAAGCTCAAATAAAAAAAATTTCTTTAAAAAACCTAATCCAGGCATGTTACTTAAAGCAAAAAAAAAATATAAAATAGACTTTAAAAAAAGTTATTTAATTGGTGATAGATCTGTAGATATTGAGGCAGCAAACAAAGTTGGTTGTAAATCAATTTTTATTGATAGAAAATATAGTGAATTAAAGCCAACATACCAAATAAAAAGTACAAATTCTTTCCAAGGGGCTGCAAAGTTTATACTTTTGAGTTAAATATATAACAATGAAAAAAAATAAATTTAAAATCTCAATTTATGCTGATGGTGCAGACTTTTCGGGAATGGTAAAATTAAGTAAATTAAATTTTATAGATGGTTTAACAACGAATCCATCCTTGATGAGAGCCGCAGGTGTAAAAAATTATAAAAATTTTGCAAAAAAAATTTTAGGAAAGATTAAAAAAAAACCAATATCTTTTGAAGTTTTTTCTGATGATATTTTAGAAATGGAAAAACAAGCTCTAAAAATTTCTAAATGGGGAAAAAATATTAATGTTAAAATTCCTATAACAAATTCCAAAGGACTAAAAACGAAAAGTTTAATTCATAAATTATCTAAACAAGGAATTATATGTAATGTGACTGCAATTTTTACATTAAAACAAATCAAAGATTTAATGAAAAATATGGATAAAAATTGCCACATAATTTTATCTGTTTTTGCAGGTAGAATAGCAGACAGTGGTAGAGATCCTGAAATTTTAATGAAGGAGTGTTCTAAATATTTAAAGAAATATAAAAATGCAAAGTTGTTATGGGCTAGTACCCGTGAAATATTTAACATTTACCAGGCGGCCAGAAGTGGTTGTCACATAATTACAGTTCCAAATAATTTTTTGTCTAAACTGAATATAATAAATAAAAATTTAAACTCATTCTCAAGAGAAACAGTCTTAATGTTTTACAAGGACGCTTTAAAATCGAAATTTAAAATTTAATATTAAAATTAGTGATTTTTAAAAAAATATTTATAACAGGTGGCGCAGGTTATACTGGAAGTTGTTTAGTTCCAAAACTTCTTAATAATGGTTATCAAGTCACTGTTTATGATACTATGTATTATACTGAAAAATTTCTACCAAAAGAAAATCCACATCTAAAAATTATCAAAGGAGATATTAGGGATAGCAAACTTCTTGAAAATAGCTGTAAAGGACATGATGTCTTTGTACACTTGGCTTGTATCTCTAATGATACTAGTTTCGCTTTAGATGAAAAATTATCCACTAGCATAAATTTAGATTGTTTTGAGCCAATGGTCTTTGCTGCAAAAAATGTAGGCTTGAAAAGATTTATTTACGCTTCCTCAAGTTCTGTTTATGGAGTTTCTGATGAAAAAAATGTAACAGAGGACCATCCACTAGTTCCTTTGACTTTATATAATAAGTACAAAGGAATGTGTGAACCATTATTATTGCAAAATACAAATAATAATTTTGAGGGAGTAATTTTTAGACCAGCGACAGTTTGTGGTTATGCTCCAAGGCAAAGATTAGATTTATCAGTAAACATTCTCACCAATTTTGCAGTCAATAAAAGATTTATAAAAGTATTTGGAGGTAATCAACTAAGGCCAAATCTTCATATTAAAGATTATTGCGAAGCTGTTAAAATATTAATTGAAGCTGATTCGAAAAAAATAAATAATCAGATATTTAATATTGGCTATCAAAATTTATCAATTTTAGAAATAGCTGAATTAGTTAAAAGAGTTGTTGAAAAAGAATTTCCAGATAATAAAGAAATAGAAATTGTTAAAGAGTCATCAGATGATAATAGATCATATCACATCAATTCAGATAAAATTAAGAAGATATTAAATTTTCAGCCAAAAAGATCTATTGAAAATGCAGTTGAAGACCTTTGTAAAGCATTTAAAGAGGGCTTATTAGAAAACTCATTTGAAAATGATATCTACTTTAACATTAATAGAATGAAAAATATAAATGCTAAATGAAAAAAAAGGTTAATCATAAAGTAGCTGTAGTTACTGGAGGTGCTGGTTTTATAGGTAGTCATATGGTTGACTATTTATTAAAAAAAAATTTTAAAGTAAATGTAATAGATAATTTATCTGGTGGTAGGATTGAAAATATAAAGCAACATTTAAACGATACTCGATTTAAATTTCAAAAAATAGATATATGTAAACTTAAATCAAACCATAAGTTTTTTAGGTCTTGTAATTATGTTTTTCATTTTGCTGGAAAGGGCGACATAGTTCCATCAATTGAGCAGCCAGTAGATTATCTAGGTACAAATATTATGGGAACAGTAAAAGTTTTAGAGGCGTCAAAAAATGCTCCTATTAAAAAATTTATTTATGCTGCCTCTTCATCATGTTATGGAGTTGCAAAAACTCCTACAAATGAGTCTCACCCTATTAATCCTTTATATCCATATGCAATGAGTAAATATCTTGGAGAAAAAATTTGTTTTCATTGGCATAAACTTTATAATTTACCTGTTAATTCTATCAGGATTTTTAATGCTTATGGCCCTAGAGTAAAAACTACGGGTGCATATGGTGCAGTTTTTGGAGTTTTTTTTAAACAAAAACTAGAAAGAAAGCCATTTACAGTTGTTGGAAATGGTAATCAAAAAAGAGACTTTGTTTTTGTAAGTGATGTTGTCGATGCTTTTTTTAGAGCCTCACAAACGCAAATATCTGGCCAAATATTTAATTTAGGAAGTGGCAAACCTAATAGTGTAAATTCTTTAGTAAATATTTTAGGGGGAAAAAAAATATATTTACCCAAAAGACCTGGAGAACCAAACACAACTTGTGCAGACCCAAAAAAAATTAAAAGAATATTAAATTGGAAGCCTAAAGTAAAATTTGAAGATGGAGTAAAAATTATGCTCAAAGAAATTAAAAAGTGGAAATCAGCACCTTTATGGACAGTAAATAGAATTGAAAAAGCTACTAAATCTTGGTTTAGTCATATGAAAAATATTAATAAATAATGAATCAACTTAAAAGCAAATATTCTAAAAAAATAATATCTTTAGATAGATTAAAAAAAATGTTTAGCAATAAACCAAGAAAACAAAAAATTATATTATGTCATGGAAATTTTGACGTAGTTCACCCGGGGCATGTAAGACATTTAATTTATGCAAAGTCAAAAGCCGATATATTGATAGTAAGCATAACTGCTGATAAATATATTCAAAAAGGTACTTATAGACCATTTGTCCCTGAAAATTTAAGAGCGTTGAACTTGGCTACATTTGAAATGGTAGACTTTGTTACGATAGATAATAATAAAAAACCAATCAATCTTTTAAAAAATTTAAAACCTGATTTTTTTGCTAAAGGTTTTGAATACTCTTCTGGAACACTTCCGCTAGCCACTCAAGAGGAGGCTAAAATAGTTAAAAATTATAATGGAGAAATGATTTTTACCCCTGGTGATATTGTTTACTCATCTACAAAATTATTAAATTTATCTGAACCCAAAATAGATAATTATAAAATTTTAGATATAATGCAAAGAAATAAAATAACTTTTAACAATTTAAAAGAAACTTTAAAAAATTTTAGGAAAATAAAAGTTCATGTCGTGGGTGATACAATTATCGATACACATACCAAGACTAATTTAATTGGAGGATATACAAAAACACCAACAGCCAGTGTTCTTTACCAAGACTCGAAAAATTATACTGGGGGTGCAGCAATAGTTGCAAAACATTTAAAAAAAACTGGAGCAGATGTAACTTTCACAACAATTCTAGGAAATGATAAACTTCAAAAATTTGTCGTTGATGAAATGAAAAAATCTAAAATTAAATTAAATTTTATCTTAGATAAAAATCGACCCACTACAAATAAAAATACAATTGTCGCAAGCGGTTACAATTTATTAAAAATTGATAAAGTGGATAACCAACCTATTTCTACAAGTATACTAGACAAACTAAAAAATTTAATTTCAAAAGAAAAGACAGATATAATTATATTTAGTGATTTTAGACATGGAATATTTAACAAATCAAGTATTAATGCCCTAAGTTTGTCCATAAAAAAAGGTATTTTTAAGGTTGCAGATAGTCAAGTTGCTTCTAGATGGGGAAATATTACAGACTTTAAGAAATTTGATTTAATTACGCCCAATGAAAAAGAAACTAGATTTTCTCTTGCAGATCAGGACTCTAGCATAAGCGATATTAGCAGAAGGCTAAAGGAAAATTCAAAAAATAAAAATTTAATATTAAAACTTGGTGAAAGAGGTATTTTTTCTTATGGTATTAGCTATCCAAATGGTTTCGCACTTCCAAGTTTTACAAAAAATATTATTGATGCAGTTGGTGCAGGTGATGCACTTTTAGCATATTCATCTCTTGCATTATTTTCTACAAAATCATTACTTCATGCCAGTATATTGGGGTCAATAGCTGCAGCATGTGAATGTGAAAAAGATGGAAACATAACTGTTAATCCAAACGAAATAATCGAAAAATTAGATGAATTAGAAATTTCTACTAAATACCAATCTAGCAATGGTCATAAAATTAAATAAATTATATTGTAATCAATGAGAGTAATTATCGTTGGATATGGGATTCAAGGAAAAAAGAGACATAAATCACTTAAAACAAATGAATTGGTATACATTGTTGATCCAAATCACAAAGATGCAGATTATAAATATTTAGAGGATGTTCCTAAAAATTTGTATGATACAGTTTTTATATGCACACCTGATGAGGAAAAAATAGATATTATTGAGTATTGCTCAAAATTCAAAAAAAATTGTTTAATTGAAAAACCATTTCCACTAAGCAGTAAAAAAAAAATTATAGATTTAGAGAAAAATTTCAATAAAAATAATTCTATATGCTATGTTGCTTACAATCATAGATTTGAACCAAATATAATTAAAATCAAGAACTATATTAAATCACAAAAATTAGGTAAAATATATAGCTGCAAACTTTTTTATGGTAACGGAACATCTAAGCTAGTTAAAAAAAGTAAGTGGAAGGACAAGGGCCTGGGGGTAGTAATTGATTTAGCCACTCATTTACTTGACATGTGCAATTTTTGGTTTGGTATTAGTAAAAAGGTATTTTCAAATATAAATATTGAAAAATTTGAAAATAAATCTCCAGATGATGCCTTAATATTTGATAATATTAATGACATCAACATTCAATTAAATGTAACATACTGTATGTGGAGAAATGATTTTGCATGTGATATTATTGGCAAAAAAGGCTCTATTCATTTATCGTCTCTTTCAAAATGGGACACAACAGTTTTAAAAATAAGAACGAGAATTTTTCCATCGGGAAAACCTAAAGAAAAAAAATTTAATATCAAATTAAAAGATCCTACTTGGAACTTAGAATTAAATTTTTTTAGAAAATTAGTTAAATTAAGAAAAAATAATAATTTAAAAAAAGATATATGGATTAATCAAAATTTAATTAATTTTAAAAAAAAATTAAGGATAAAATGAAAATAGGATTCGTAGGAATGTCACACTTGGGAGTATGTCATGCTGTAACCTCGGCTGAGAAAGGGTTTGATGTAAAATGCTTTGATGAAAGTGAGCAAAAAATACAAAGATTAAGAAATGGTGTAGCTGATTTTTATGAGCCACGTTTATCTTATTTACTTAAAAAAAATGAGAAAAAAATAAAATTTTTTTACGAATTAGATAATTTAAAAAATTGCGATTTAGTTTTTTTTTCAAAAGATATACCGACTGATAAAAATGATCAAAGCCTATATAATAATATTAATAAATTAATAAAAAAAGTTGTTAAGAAATTAAATAAAAAAACAATTCTAATAATATTATCTCAAGTAAAACCAGGTTTTACAGAGAATATTAAATGGAACAAAAATAATCTTTATTATCAAGTTGAAACTTTAATATTTGGAGAAGCTATAAAAAGAGCATTATACCCCGATCAATTTATTATCGGATCTTATAAAAAAAAATTGAACATAAAATATTTAGAATATTTGAAAACTTATAGTGCCAAAATAAATATTATGAATTATAAAAGTGCAGAGTTATCTAAAATTTCTATAAATCTCTATCTTATTTCATCCTTAAGTTTTACTAATTCATTAGCAGAATTGTGTGAAAAAATTGATGCAGATTGGAATAAAATAAGCATGATTTTAAAGAAAGATAAAAGGATTGGAAAATTCGCCTATTTAAAACCTGGACTAGGAGTTTTAAGTGGAAATTTACAAAGAGATCTTCAAACTTATAAAAAAGTTTTAAAAGACAGTAAATGTAATCTTGAAATTCCTTTAGCTTGGCAAAAAAATTCAAATTACAGAAAGGATTGGATAATAGGATTATTAAACAATCAATTAAAGTCTTTTTTAAAAAAGAAAATTGGAATCTATGGATTAACTTATAAAAAAAATATTACAATACTAAAAAATTCACCAGCGATATCTCTTTTAAAAAAGTTTAGAAAATTAAATTTTAATATCTATGATCCTAAAGTTTCATTAAAAGGCTTGAATTTAAAAAATGGAATTATTTATAATAATTTGTCAAAATTCTTAAAGTCAACAGACTTGTTAATTATTCTAACTGATTGGGATGAAATCAAAAATTGTAATTATGATATTTTGTCAAATTATCAAGGAAAAAATATTATAGATCCATACAATACAATAAATCATAAAAGATTTATTAAAAACAAAAAAATCTTTTCTCTTGCAACTAAAATTAGATGAGACGATTAGATTTATAAGAAATGATTTTTGATTTATATAAAAAAATTTTATTTTACGTTGGAATTATTTATTTTTCAATTTTATTAAAAAAAGAGAAATTAGTTTCTTCTGAAAATGAATATTACGAACTTAAAAAATTTATAAAAAAAAATCAAAATGTAATCGATGTAGGTGCAAATATTGGAAGATACTCATTTAAGTTATCTGATTTAGTTGGAAAAAAAGGTCTGGTTTATGCTTTTGAACCGATGGAAAAGTGTTACATAACTTTGTTATCATTAATTAATTTCTCAAATAAAAAAAATATTTTACCATTTAATTTAGCAATATCAGATAAAACTACTTTCGTAAGAATGAAGGAGATGGAGTCTAAAAATGATAATAATTATTTATTTGGAACTCAAACAGAATCAAAAATTGTGAAAAGTACCAAGAATTCAAATATTAAATACTCAATTAGACTAGATGATATAAAGTTTAATAAAAAAATTTCTTTTATAAAAATTGATTGTGAAGGATTTGAAGTACAAGTTTTAAAGGGAGCAAAAAATATAATAAAAAAGAATAAGCCTATTATTCTTGTAGAATACAATAGTCCAAAAATAATAAGTTTTTTGAAATCTATAGATTATAGAGAAATCATACCAAATAAAAAATCTAGAAATAAGTTGTTTGTTTATAAAAAAAATTATGACGTATAAAGAATTACTTAAACAAATTTACAACCTTTTTATACATTGTTTTTTAATTTTACCCATATTGGTATTTTTAATTTTCTTAAGAATTTTTTTTAAATTTAAAATAATTGAACTTGAATCACGTGCGATAGGTCATTTTTCATTACCAATAGAGATCTTTCTTTGTGAAATTGAAAATAAAAAAGTTGATCATAAGACATTATACATATGGTTTCCTAATCGAAAAATTTCAAATACTTTTCTCTATAAGAAATGGTCTGAGTTGATATTAATTGGACCAAGGTTTATCTTCGAAAAAATATTTAATTTGAGTAATAAATTCAGTTTTTTAGGTAAAATATTTTTATCAGAATATAGACATTGGACAAATAATGATTATTGGCAAACTGTAGATAAATACAATGTTCTAGAAATTTCTAAACCAAGAATTTCCTTTTCTCAAGATGAGGAAGAGAACGGATTAAAATACTTAAAAAATTTAAATATTGAGAAAAATAAATATATATGTTTTTTTTCAAGAACAAGCGATTATCGTAATGAACCACCAAGTATAAGAAATTCTAGCATTTATAGTCAACTAAAGGGTATAGAAGGAATTTGTAAAAAAGAATTTTCTGCAATTAGAATGTCAAAACTTGATAAAAATAATCCGTTAAAAATCCAAAATGAAAAAATATATGATTATGCATATAGTGAAGATAAAAGTGACTTTTTAGATGTCTATTTATTATTTAATTGCAAATATATGATTAGCACAATGTCAGGAATTGATTTGGTTCCAAAGCTAAACCGTAAAAAAGTTTTGTTAATTAATTATGTAGATATCCCAGCCTTATACCAACTTAATTTTACACCAATTCTGTTACCAAAAAAAATTATTAATATTTATTCAAAAAAAAATCTATCATATAAAGAAGTATTTAAAAAAAACTTATTAAACGCACATATTACTAGAGATCAACTAAATAATCTTGGATACGATTATTTGGATAATTCAGAGGATGAAATTTATGACGCCATTCAGGAGATGCATGACTATATAGTAAATAAGAGGGCTATTAAAAATTTTGATTTAAATGATCAATTTTGGAATTTATATGAAAAAAGCTATTTTAAAAAAAGACCATCAAATACTTTTGTCTCTAAAAAATTTTTAATTAAAAATAGTGATTTAATTTATTAAATTTTAAATAATTTGTATTTGTATAAATATTATTAAAAAATTTTTTGACATTAATATAAAAGCTTAGTAAAAAACTTATAATGGTAGTTTATAAGACTAATAAAAAAAATATTTCAAATATTGAAAATTTTATTAAAAAAAATATACCAGTCATAATCGTAAAAAATTTTATAAATAAAGCATTTTGTAGAGAAATTATAAAATATTGTGTGAAAGTGAGTAAAGATTATTCTCACAGGAAACTTACAAGGGATGGAAATTTTTTTTCAACCGATATACATCCACCTGGTGTGAAGACTGATCGTGTTTTTAGGAAATATATGTTAGGTAGAAAATTTGAAAAAAAATTCAATAAAATTGAGGATATAATAAAATTTCAAAAAGAAAAAATAATTAAATCAAATAAAGGTTTCAAATCAGAAATTCAAGTTGTCCAATACCCAAGAGGAGGTGGATTCTTTGCAGAACATACACACAAAAGGTTTCCAACCAACTATGGGATGATTATTACTTTGTCAGAGAAAGGGAAAGATTTTAAAAAAGGAGTGACAAATATAAAGTTCAACAAAAAATATATTAATCTTGAAAAATATAATATCACATGTGGAGATCTGATATTGTTTAGATTTGATCTGCCACATAAAATAACCCCAGTAGACCCAGATAAATACCTGTCTTTTGATACAAAAGGTAGGTGGACTCTATTGTTTAGTATAGCACCAAAACATCTATCACTCACTAGCTATTAAGTGTTTTAATTAGAAAATTACTCGTATTTTAATTTGTGAAAAAAATTCTTAATTTATTTTAATTTTTTTCTTAAATTAACTCTTTTCATACATAATTCATCTGTATTTTTAAGATCATCAATATACTTATGAAATTTTTTAGATTGCCATGGATCAAAGTTTACACTTATTGTTTTACCAGATAGATTTTTTGATTTTTTAGAAATTAAAAAATTTAAACAATCGAATATTTTTTCATATGGTGTGCCACCACTCTTGATTTTACTTAAAGTTTCTTTAAAAAAATTTTTTCCAGAAAATTTTGGTCCGATTTTTAATGTTCTTTCATGAATCTTTGTTGCAACAAATCCAGGCGCTATACAGTTAACTGTTATTTTTTCAGATTTTAATTCTTCTGCTATTGTTTCAGTAAATCTAACAACTGCTGCTTTTGAGGTTGCGTAAGAACTATAGTTTGGAAACGGATAAAATGCACCCCCTCCTGAAAAATTTATTATTTTTTTTATTTTAGATTTTTTTAAGAATTTTATAAAATGCTTACAAATTAAAAAAGTACCAAAAAAATTTATTTCAATTGCCTCTTTCCATTTTCTAAAGCTCAAATCATAAAATTTTCCAATTCCACCATATGTTCCAGCACAGTTCACCAAAACATCAATTTTCTTAAATTTTTTTTCTATCAAAGCTGAAAATTTTAAAACTGATCTTTCATTTGAAACATCACACTCAAATTTTTTAATATTTGAGTTTTTATTATCTGAAAGTTTTCTTTTATTGGTACCACATATTATTACTGTATTATCAATTGATAACTTTTTTGCTAAATCTTCTCCAATTCCAGATGTACCTCCAGTGATAAGAATAATCATATCAGTTCAATATATATCATATCTTTAAAGTTAACTCTATTTTTTCATTACTAAATTAATTTTTTTTAAATTAAGTTCTCTATATTCTGGAACAATATTTAATTTTTGTTTTGATAAAAAATTTTTATATTTTATTTTTTTTTTTATGCAAATTGATTTTATTTTATTGTAGTAGCTTGAAGGTTTTTCACCAATATTAAATGTTCCATTAACTTTCAAGGAAATCAATTTCATTATTATTTTTGTTAATAATTGGATAGAAATGAAACTTCTATAAATATTTGAGGCTGCTATTATTTTCTTTTTTCTCTTTATACTATTATAAGAAAAATTGATAAAATTTGTGTCTGAGCTATCCATTTCATCATAAACTGTTGCAAATCTTAGTATCAAATATTTTTTAAGATTTTTTTTAATATATTTTTCAGATTTTAATTTATTTTCCCCATAGATTGTACTTGGTTTAATATTTCCTCTTTCCGAAGGTTTCTTCTCATAATCAGAATATACCAAATCACTAGATGCAAATATTATTTTTTTTTTATTATTTTTACAAAAATCTACTATTAATTTATTTATTACAAAATTATCAATATAGGATTTTTTTTTATTTAGTTGGTTCTTTCTAGGATTTTTAAATCCTGCTAAATTTAGAATTATATCAGGATCAATTTTTTTCAGTTTTTTAAACAAAAATTTTTTATTAGCTAAATTAATTTTATATTTAAAAAAGTTTTGTCTTGATTTGAGCATTATCTTATTTTTGTTATAAACCGCGTGGATTTCAAAATTTTTGTTATTTTTTAATATCAAGGATATTAACTTACTGCCTATAAAACCACTTCCTCCAGTGACAAATAATTTTTGCATTTAAATAATAAATAAATGTATAATTTCAATTTTAATAATTTACAAATAATTAACATACGTTAAAAAACAAAATATAATATTCATGAAGCTTATACCATATGGAAGACAATCGATAAGTAATCTCGACAAAAAATTAGTCTTAAAGTCATTAAACTCATCTCTCATCACAACTGGGCTTTATGTAAAGGAGTTTGAAAAAAAACTTAAAAAATATTTTAGCACAAAATATGCATTATCATGCAGTAGTGGTACAGCTGGTCTTCATTTGGCATTTTTATCTATAAAAGTAAAAAACAATGACAATATAATCATGCCAGCTATTAATTTTATAGCATCATATAATTTACTTAATACTTTGGGTGCAAATATTTATTTATGTGATGTTGATCCTTTAACTGGTCAAATGACACCTGATCTCTTATTGAAATGTATTGAAAAAAATAAGCTTAAAAAAATTAAAGCTATAGTTACTATGTATCTAGGTGGATATCCAAATGATCTTATTAAGTTTTATAAATTAAAAAAAAAATATAAGTGTTATTTAATTGAAGATGCTTGTCATGCACTTGGTGCAAAATATAAATTTTTAGGAAAAAATTTCAAAATTGGATCTTGTAAACATTCTGATATTGCTGTTTTTTCCTTTCATCCTGTTAAAACTATAACTACTGGTGAAGGTGGAGCTATATGTACTAATAATTTTAAACTTTCACAAAAAATGAAACTTTTAAAGTCACATGGAATAATGAGAACAAAAAAACACTGGATTTATGATATTCAGTTCTGTGGTTACAATTATAGATTAAGTGATATTAATTGTGCACTTGGTATTTCTCAGTTGGCAAAAATAGATAAATTTGTATTTAAGAGAAAAGAAATATTCAATTATTATCAATCTAAGATTAAAAATTTTAGCAGTTATTTTAAAATTGTCGATTATAACTATGATTTTAAACCAGCGTATCATTTATTGCTTCTAAGAATTAATTTTAAAAAGCTCAAAATCAATAAAGATAACTTTGTTAAAATACTATATAAAAATAAAATAATTGTACAACAACATTATATACCAATTTTTAAATTTAAAAAAATATTTAAAAAAAAAATAAATTTGCTTAATTTTAAAGGGACTATTAATTATTATAATAATACTGTATCTTTACCTTTATACTATAATCTTTCTAAACAAGAGATTAATTATGTAGTGCGAATATTAAATAAAATTATATTAAAATATGGAAATTAAAAAAAAATTTTTTTACAAAAAAACGTTCTTAATTACAGGTGGGACAGGATCTTTCGGCCAACATTTTGCTAAGACAATTTTAAGGGATTTTAATCCTAAGAAAGTAATTATATTCAGTAGAGATGAGCTTAAACAATATGAAATGACAGAAAAATTTAAAAATTATAAAGAAAAATTAAGATTTTTTGTAGGAGATATTAGAGATTTACCTAGACTTAAGACTGCAATGAAAAATGTAGATATAGTTGTTCATGCAGCAGCATTAAAACAAGTTGAGACTGCGGAATATAATCCTTTTGAGGTTGTAAAAACAAATGTGGTAGGAACACAAAATGTTATTGACTCAATTTATTCATCAAATGTTAAATTAGCTATCTCTTTAAGCACTGATAAAGCAGCTGCACCGATTAACCTTTATGGTGCAACAAAGCTTACTGCTGATAAACTTTTTGTTTCAGCAAATAATTATATCCCAAATAAGTTATTTTCAGTTGTAAGATATGGGAATGTAATGATGTCTAGGGGCTCAGTAATTCCAAGTTTCAAAAAACAAAAATTGAATGGGACTATAAATATCACTGATAAAGATATGACCAGGTTTTCTCTCACTCTATCAGAAGGTGTTGAGTTTGTTATTAAATGTTTGTGCAATATGTGGGGAGGAGAACTTTTTGTTCCAAAAATACCTTCATATAAAATATTGGATCTAGCAAAAGCGGTTGCGCCAAAAGCAAAAATAAACTTTATTGGGATAAGACCTGGAGAAAAAATTCATGAGGATTTAGTAACAAATTCTGACTCTTTACAAACTATTGAGTATAAAAATTACTATGTAATATTAAGTTCAACAAAAACCCATGAAAAAAAAATAATTCAAAAATATATAAATAAGTTTTCAAATAAAAAAGGCAAAAAATGCGACAGAAATTTCTCTTATAATAGTTTTAATAACAAAGATTATTTATCAGTTAAAGAAATTAAAAAACTTATAAATATATAAATTAAATTTTTAATTTTAATCAAAATTTAAAAAAATGAAAATTATAAATTTTTTAAAAAACTTTTATATCAAAATTTTAATAAAAAAAAAATTTAAGCAAATATTTAAAAACAACCACAAAAAAGAGTCAGGTATTATACTCGTTGAATTTAATAAGTGGACATCTACGCATGTTTCAATAGCTTATGCAGCTTCAGTGTTGGCAAAAAAACATAATAGCAGAATCTACGCTTATGCGGAAAATGGATTTTCAAAATTGTTAATTGGATATAACTTTATAGAAAAAATTTATATAAAATTAAACAAATTTATTAGATTCAAAACTTACAGTATTTATTCATCATTTGGCGTTGAAAAGTTTATTGAAACCGACAATATTAATTCAGAAATTTTAAATAAATTTAACAAAAATATTACTCTAATCAAAAAAAAAATTAAAACAAAAAATGATTTAGTAAATTTAAAAATAGAGAATATTTTGATTGGCGACTTGGTATATGATACTTACCTAAGAATATATAAACTCCCTACAGTTGATATAAACAGTAATCACTTTAAAACTTTTTTAGAAAAAAGTGTAATCTACTTCTATTTATGGGATCAATTTTTTAAAAATAACAGAGTTAAAGGTGTAATTGTTTCTCAAGCTGTTTACAATTCAACTATTCCTATTAGAATCGGTTTAAAATATAAATGCACTTGTTTAGCTTCCAGCCCTAACAGAGTTACAAAACTATCTAAACAAATACCTTATGCGCATAATGAAAATCTTACTTATAAAAAACTTTTTTCAAAATTAGACAATAGTCAAAAAAAATTAGCTTTAAAGAAAACAGGAGAAATGTTAAAGCAATCTTTTGAAGAAAATCCAAAAATTCCAAAAAAAGAACTATTTTTATCAAGTAATTCATATAGAAAAAAATCTTTTGTTTCCAAAAATAAATTTGCTCAAATTTGGAGCAAAAAAAGATCAATAAAAAAAAGCAAAAGATTAAAGATATTAATTTGTCCCCATGCTTTATCAGATGCACCACATACTAGAGGAACACATTTATTCCCGGACTTTTATGAATGGCTTGTATCTGTTTTAGAAATTTCTAATAAAACTAAATATGATTGGTATATAAAATTACATCCTGATCTTAATCAGTATTGGGATAAAACCGTGATCATAGTTAAAGATTTGTTAAAAAAAAAATATAAAAAAGTAAAATATTTAAATAACAAAACACCACACACAAAAATAATTAACGAAGGTATTAATTTTGTAGTCACTTGTGCAGGATCAGTTTGTGCAGAATATGCATACTTTAAGATCCCAACTATAAATTCTTCTTTATCAAATCCACATATAGACTTTTCATTTTCTGTAAATCCGAAAAGCGTCTTAGAATTTGAAAGGTTATTATTAAATTTAACAAAATTTAAAAAAAAATTTAGTAAAAAAGAATTATTAATATATTTTTTTATGAGTGAATATTATTATTCAGATAATTGGCTTCTTCAAAATTGGAAAGATATAATAGAATTTTGCTCTGATCGAACAGGTTTATATAGAGACATATTTTATCACTATTGGATAAATAATTTTGATAAAAGTTTACATGAAAGATCTATAAAAGGCCTTGAAAAATTTATTGTGTCCAATGATCATAGATTGAACTTTAGGCATTTAGGTGACAACTTAAATGATCACTTAAAGAAATTTGAATATTGATTTTGGTATAGT
>MDTD01111362.1_pt1 | contig 17803 bp, 17 predicted proteins | sample 811221 | NCBI WGS metagenome assembly MDTD01 (sample SAMN05326646, study PRJNA326480) | marine metagenome | isolation source: seawater | place: Pacific Ocean: South West | collected 2011 | reverse complement strand
GAATAATAATAGTATTATTTGAAAAAATCTCATCTTTTTTGTTTTTTGAAAAATTAATTTTGCTTTGGTATTTTACATTATAATACAAAATTTATAAAAGGTTAATTACTAACTATTAATCCTCTTTTGTATAATGTTTTTTTAAGAGTTATGATGATGATTTAATCAGAGTCTTTATTGAGAAGTAAGTCAAAAGAAATAGGTAAATGATCTGAATATTTTGTTCTAAAGCTTTTATGATCATATGGCATTATAACGTTTGATGAGTCCATTTTTATTAGTTCTTTTCTAATGTCAACTACTTTAAAGCTGTTTTCTTTTATATCTTCTTTTGAAAAATTGTTGTAAAAAACATGGTCATATGGTTTCCCTTTTTTTAGTGTTTCATAAAGCTTTGTGTTTGTAAACAAACAAGCTTTGTTTAGGCTATAATATCCATCATTTTCGAAGGAAATAAATTCATTAATTTTATAGATATTACAGTCCCCAAGAACAAAAAAGTCTTTGTTTTTTTCTTTTTGAGATGCAATCCAATTAAAAATATTGTTTAATTCATCTTGTCTTCTTATTTGGTCTTCTTTTCTGCTTCCTGGCTTTAAGTGAACCGGAATTAAGGTGAATGTGGTTTTTTTGTTTAATGATTGAAAGGGAAAAGCAAAAGGAACTCTTTCATATGATAAGTTACCGCTTAGTGGAGATGAAATGAACCCATAAAATCTTGATGAATCAGTTAGAACTTTATTTGGTCTATAAAAAACAATCCACCATTCACTTGCAGTAGATGCTGTTTGGTTTTTTGTGGGGCCTGTATCATCAGTAGACAACCAATATTTAAATCCATTTAACTGCATTTCTTTAGTAAAACCAGCGCTTTCCAAATCTGCTTTATAGGGCGAATTATCAGAATACTTTCCATTAGTTGGAGGCGCTACCATTTCTTGAATGACAACGATATCATATACTTTAAGAGAAGAGGCTAATATTTTATTCTCCTTATTTTTAAAGTGACCCAAAAATTGAATATTAAATGAACAGATTTTTAGCTCTTCTTGAGCACTTGAATTGAAAACGAGTATTAAAGAAATAAAAAAGAAAAAATTTCTCATGATTTTACAATAATAATAATCAAATTTATGATATTGTTATAATATCATCATTATAAAATCGTTTTAATAATATGAAAAATGTTGCTTTAATTACAGGTGCCTCAAGTGGAATAGGAAGGGAGCTTGCAAGAATTCATGCAATTAATGGGGGAGACTTAGTTATTGTTGCAAGACGAGAGGAGGAATTGGAAACCTTAAAAATTGATTTAGAAAAAACTTATAAAATTAAAGTGATTGTAATATCATTAGATTTGAGCATATATGGTGCTGGATCTGCTCTTGTAAATGAAGTAGAATCAAGAGGAATTGAAATCGATTTTTTGATGAATAATGCAGGTTTTGGAGGTTATGGTGAATTTCATAATCGAGATCTTGAAAAAGAAAAAGAGATGATTCGTTTAAATGTCACTTCTTATGTTGAAATTACACATGGAATTCTTCAGGGTATGATTAAAAGAAAAAAAGGTAAAATATTAAATACCGCTAGTATAGCTGGTTTTTTACCAGGTCCATTACAGGCTGTTTACTTTGCTACGAAAGCATTTGTATTGTCATTTTCTCAGGCAATAGATCATGAGGTTAGAGATCATGGAATCACTGTGACAGCTCTATGTCCTGGTCCTGTCCAAACAGAATTTAAAAATGTTGCAGGAATGCAGAAAAACCCATTTTTTAAGCGTGCCAAGTCAGCTCGTTATGTTGCTATAATTGGATACCGTGCGATGCTTAAAGGTCGTTTGGTTGCAATTACTGAAAAATCTTTAAGTGTTTTTGTGAATGGAATTATGTCTTTTATGCCAAGAAGATCTATTTTAAAACTAATAAAGAAACTTCAGAAACATTAATTTATTCGGGTGCAAGTCTAAGAACAATACCATCAATAGAATCATTCAAATGAATTTGGCAGCCTAAACGACTATTGTCTTCAACAAAAAATGCTTGATCAAGCATGTCGAGTTCGTCATCACTTTGTTCCGGTAAATCTGTTTCTGACTCAAGATAGCATTGACAGGTTGCACAAAGTGCCATTCCTCCACATTCCCCTTCTACAGGTAGTTCGTAGGCTTTACACAACTCCATAATATTCATGTTCATATCTGTTGGGCCAAGTAATTCGTGTGATTTGCCTTCTCTGTCAATAATTGTAACCTTTATGTCTCCCATAGATTTAATTATAGATTCTCAGTAAGTTACTTCCGTTAAATGATGTTGCATATTGTCGAAGTCCAAATTCACTTCCTGAGTAAGGTGATCCGTCATATAAAGAGAACAAGGCTAATGAACATGTGTCCTTTAGAAGAAGAAAATTATCATGATCTGGAAAAAGGGGATATTCACATGTTCCATTTGGATCCATAGGGGAGTGCCGATCAAATGCAATAAATTCATCTATAGATCTTCTGTATATAATGATTCCTCTAGAACCACCAACGACATAGGCCCAATTTCCAACACCTGTTAGAGGACTATAACTAGGTAAAGTTAAGTCTATTGTAAAGTCAAAAGGTATGTAAGGAACAGGGTGATTTGTAGATTTTGTACATGATGCACTCACTAAAAAAAAGGAAAAAACACAGAAAACCAGTATCTTCATGCGGTAAAGGTACAAAAATGAAAGTCAATTTTCTTTTTATAAGGTTTATAATTTTATCTTTTTTATTGTCGTTGTTTTGTTCTTGCAATAGTGCAAAATTCTCAAAAGAAGATCGCAAAGTAATTCGCGCGAAAAGATCTATAAATAGAAAAGAAAGAAAAAATTATAGGTTACTTAAAAGAAAACAGAAAAAAGCTTACAAAAGCTACTGGAAAAGGCAGACAAAAGATGCTAAAAAAAGTATAAAAAGAAACAATAGGAGACTCAAAAGAAAGCACAGGCATAGAATTTAACTGCTTTTAGACATCAATTCCTCCCACTTATCCATTAACAAATCCAATTCTTTCTTATTATTTTGAAAGTTTGATATTACATTATTTGATTTTTCTTCATCTGAATAATCCAATGAATTCATCTCCTCCTGGATGTTTTTTTGTAATTCTTCTAATTTTGAAATCTTTTTTTCTATTTGCCTGATTTCTTTCTCAATTTTTCCAGGATTTACTTTTGATTTGTCTAAATTTTTTACACTTTTTTTGACTTCCTTTTTAAGATTTGTTTGAACTTGAGTCTGGTTTTGTTTTTCTTTAAGAAATTGTTGAACAGAGTAATGATGAATTTTTAATGTATGTTTATCTATTTCCCAAATTCTATTGGTTAAATCCTGAAGAAATTCTCGATCATGAGACACAACTATAAATGTTCCTTGGTAGTTTTTTAATGCGCTTTTTAAAACCTCTTTACTTGCAATGTCAAGATGATTGGTTGGTTCGTCAAGAATTAAAAAGTTAGATGGGCTAAGTAGCAATTGGCATAAGGCAAGTCTTGTTCTTTCTCCACCTGATAAAATCTTTACTTTTTTAAGAACATCATCTCCTTTAAATAAAAAGGCCCCCAAGACACTTCTTAAATCCTTTCTAATTTCACCAAAAGCTGTTTTGTCTACAGTATCATAAACGGAGAGTTCCGGGTCCAACTCTTCTGCTTTATTCTGAGAAAAATACGAGATGTTAACATTGTGACCAAGGTTGACTTCACCATCACCCTCTAACAGTCCCATAATTCTGTTTAAAAGAGTTGTTTTCCCAACGCCATTTGGACCAAGTAATGCAATTTTTTCCCCTCTCCCTACTGTAATATTTATGTTTTTAAAAATAAGATTTTCATCAAATTTTTTACCCATATCAATCAATTCAAGAACCCACTTTCCAGGTTGAACACTTAAAGGGAATGTAAGCTTTAATTTGGAGATGCTGTCTTTTTCAATTTCAATTTTTTCTGTTTTCTCTAACTTTTTAATTAATGATTGGGCAAAAGCTGCTTTATTTTTTTTTGCTCGAAACTTGTTAATTAATACTTCAGTGTGTTTGATGTCTTTGTCTTGTTGTTTTTTTGCAAGGATTGTTCTTTCAATTTCTTCCTCTCTAATGGCTTTGTATTTAGTGTAAGCATATGGAAAGTCTAATATTTTCTCAAGACTAATTTCTAATGTTCGTTTGGTAATGTTGTCAAGAAATAATCGGTCGTGGGAGATCAAAATAACTATTCCATCAAATTTTTGAAGATATTCCTCAAGCCAGCTAATAGAAATGATATCAAGATGGTTTGTTGGCTCATCAAGTAAAAGGACATCTGGTTTGTTTACCAATATTTTAGCTAACTCAGCTCTCATCTTCCAGCCTCCGGAAAATTTATTTAAAGGCTTTTCTAATTCATTTTCTTTAAATCCAAGCCCTTTTAATGTATTGGATATTCTTTCTTTCCATGTATTTCCATCAAGTAAAAAGAAAGAGTCATTTAGTTCAGTTAACTCATCTAATAATGACAAGTAGCTAGCGGATTCATAATCTGTTCTAGTGACAAGTTCATGATTTATTTCATTTAATCTAAAGGATATTTTATTAAGCTCTTTATTAGATTGAAAAAGGTATTCGAAAACACTTTTTTTTGATTCAATAGTTATATCTTGAGTTAAAAAACCTATTTTACTATCTTTTGATAGTATAATTTTTCCCTCAGATGCATCTTGTTTTTTAGCTATTATATTTAAAAGAGTAGATTTTCCAGCTCCATTTTTCCCGACTAACCCAACCTTTTCACCTTTATTGATCTGTAAGTTTATTTTTTTAAATAGATAACCCTGAGGTAAATGAACACCAATTTGATCAAGTATAATCATGTTGCAAAAGTAGAAAAATCGTACGCATATTTTTCTTAGATTTAGGATATAATTTCAATCAATCAAAATGAAAGGGTTTATATTTCTTTTTTCTTTTTTTTTATTTTCCTTTGACATTATAATATCTCAAACCACAAAGGAGATTGATTGGCAGGGTCATCGAGGTGCTCGGGGCTTATTTCCTGAAAATAGTATTTACGGGTTTGAAAATGCCCTTAATTATCCTATTACCACTCTAGAATTTGATGTGGTGATTAGCAAGGATAATCAAATTATTGTTTCTCATGAACCTTGGTTTTCTGATGAGATTTGTGATAAACCTCTTTTCGAAAATAACATTTATAAGCTCAATTTAAGTCAAATTCAGTCTGTTGAATGTGGTGTAAAAGACCATAAAAGATTTCTTGATCAACAAAAGGTATCTGTTTATAAACCAACTTTAAAAGAGGTGATATTGGCTGTGAATAAAAAATGTAAAAGTGCCAACATAAAAAATATTCGTTACAACATTGAACTAAAATCAAAACTAGATTGGAGTGGGGTTTTTGTTCCTTTTCCTGAAGTATACTCTGCTATAGTTTTAAAAGAAATTAAAGCCTTGGGTATTGAAAATAAATTGACACTTCAATCATTTGATACAAGAATACTAGAAGAACTTCATAAAATGGATGATAAAATTAAGCTTGTTTTGTTAACTAATAACACCAAAAGCATAAAAAAAAATCTAAAGAAAATTTCATTTAAACCCTTTGCATACAGCCCAAATTATAAGACACTTAGGTCGTGTCATGTTAAAAAATTGCATAAATTAAATATCAAAGTAATTCCTTGGACTGTTAATACTAAAAGTGCCATAAAAAAAGTAATTAAAAAGAGGGTCGACGGTATAATTACAGATTACCCAAACTTAATTCAGGAATTTTAATTATTCTCCACTATATTCCGCTAGATTATTTTCTGTTTCCCAAATTCTCACGCTTATATTCAAAGAATTATCTAAGGCTTTTGATAATTTATTCCAACAAACAATACATATATTTTCTAGAGTGGGGATTAAATTTTTAAATTCGGGACAATCAAGGTTTAAGTTTTTATGGTCAAATGCATCCGTTATTTCATTCTTAATTATTTGTTTTAAAATTTTTAAATCAATCAAATAGCCAGTTTCCTGATCAACAGAACCTTCAATCCAAACCTCAATTTTATAATTATGACCATGATAATTAGGGTTGTTGCATTTTCCAAAAACTTCATTGTTTTTTTCGTCGTTCCAATCTGGATTGTATAAACGATGGGCAGAATTAAAGTAAGCAATTCGACAAACTTTCATTTTAAATATTTATTTATTTTGTGAAAATAATCATTCATTAACAATTTAAACCAAAATGTAAATTTATAGGGTTCTTTTTTTACTTTTTCAAGTAAGAGATCAATGTCCAGCCATTTAATATTTGAAATTTCATCGGTATTAAAGTCAGGTGTCTGATTTGTTCTCCCAATAAATACATGGTCAAACTCATGCTCTATTAGATTGTTTTCAAAAGATACTTTATATGTAAAAGAAAAAATATGTTTTAGAGGGCAGGATATGTTTAATTCTTCATGTAATCTCCTTTTCGCAGCATCGATTGTTTTTTCATCTTTTTTAGGATGACTGCAACATGCATTTGACCACAGTCCACCTGAGTGATATTTGTTTATATGTCTTTGATGAATTAACATTTGACCATTGTCATTTAAAATAATAATAGAGAAAGCTCTATGAAGAATACCTTTTTGGTGAACTAATAGTTTATTCATTACGCCAATGGCTTCATCTTTATCATTAACCAACACAATGTCATTATCCATTACTATATAAAGTTGAACTTTAGTTTAAAATAGGAAACAAAAAAGAGAGAGGTTTTTCTTTTATTAGAAATTCGTATTCTACTATTTAAAACCTCTTTAGCTGGTAGTTTCTTTATTTTCTTGAAAAGGTTGAAATAGTATATATAAGCTATGTAAACCCCCAGTTTTGCATTTTTAGGTAGCATTTGAATTCCCTCAAATCCAATTTTAAAATCGTTAGCTATGTCAGATTCAATTTCCTTTTTAATTCTATTGTCAAACTCATTAATTTCAATTCCAGGGAAGTAGCAGCGACCAAGACTTTCAAAATCAGACTTTAAATCCCTTAAAAAATTTATTTTTTGAAATGCAGACCCTAATTTCATTGCGTAAGGTTTCAATTCGGAATATTTTTCTTGATCTCCATCAACAAAAACCTGAAGACACATTAATCCTACAACCTCAGCTGATCCAAGTATGTATTTGTCATATTTCTGTTTATTATAAATCTCTTTTGTTAAATCCATTTCCATAGAATTTAAAAAAAGATTAATTAATTCATGAGAAATATTGTATTTGTTTATAACCCATTGAAAGCTATTTAATATTGGATTTAATGATATTTTATTTTCAATAGATTCAAATGTGTCTGCTTTAAATTTTTCAAAAAGTTCTCTTTTGTTAAAATCATGAAAACTGTCAACAATTTCATCTGCAAACCTGACAAATCCATATATTGCGTATATAGGTTTATGATGTTCCTTGTTTAAAAAACGAATGCCTAAAGAAAAAGAAGTACTGTATCTTTTCGTTGTAAGCTGACTCATTTCATGACTAATATTGTCAAATATTGTTTTCATTTATTTAAAATCTTTTATGATTTGTTTGGCAACTACTTCACCAGATATTATTGATGGAGGAACTCCTGGCCCAGGAACAGTTAATTGTCCGGTATAATACATGTTCTTAAGTTTTTTGTTTTTAAGAGATGGTTTAAAAATAGCAGTTTGTTTTAAAGTATTAGCCAAACCATATGCATTTCCTTTAAAAGCGTTGTAATCTGATTTGAAGTCTGATATACAATAACTTCTTTTGAAGATAATGTCTGATTTGATACTATTACCAGTTCTTTTTTCAAATCTATTAATAATAATGTCAAAATATTGATTTCTTATGTCTTCTTCATCTTTTAAATCAGGGGCAATTGGAATCAAAAAAAATAGGTTTTCATTGTTTTCAGGAGCAACAGTATGGTCAGTTATGGATGGAGCACAAACATAAAAAAGAGGTGCATTAGGCCATTTAGGATCAATGTAAATTTCTTTAGAGTGCTTTTCAAAACTTTCATCAAAAAACAAATTATGGTGTCTAATGTTTTTTAGTTTTTTATTTACTCCAACGTAAAATAGAAGGCTTGAGGGAGCCATTTCTCTTTTACTCCAATATGTGGAGGTATAATTAGATTTGGACCCCAGTAAATCTTGATCGGTATGATTATAGTCAGCTGAAGAAACAACTATGTCCGATTTGTAGGTTTTGTTTTTCGTTTTGACTGAATCTATTTTTTTATCGGTAAAATTAAAAAGTTCAACATTGTTGTTCTTTTCAATTTGAACTCCTTGCTCAATTGCAATTTTTTCAAATGCTTCGATAATTTTATGCATACCTCCCTCCGGATACCAAGTCCCAAGGCAAATATCCGCATAGTTCATCAAAGAATACAAAGCAGGAGTTCGATTAGGCATGGCACCCAAAAAAAGAGTTGGAAACTCTATTAAAGAAAGTAGTTTGGGATTTTTAAAATATTTCCTTGCATATACAGAGAAAGGTTTAAACAAATGTAGTTTAAATGCACTTTTAACAATGCGTAAGTCAATAAATTCTGATATACTTAAGCTTGGTTTGTAAACAAATTCATTCATTCCGACATTGTATTTGAACTCAGCATCCTTAAGAAATTCTTTTAATTTGTTTGAACTTCCAGATTCATGTTTTTCAAATAACTCATAAATTTCATTCAATGATGCAGGAATATCATCACTGCTATCGTCTTCCCAAAAAACTTTATATGATGGGTCTAATCTTTTTAAATTGTAAAAGTCAGTTGATGTGTGTCCAAACTTATTATAAAATTTTTCAAAAACTTCAGGCATCCAATACCAACTTGGACCCATGTCAAAGGTGAAACCTGAATCTGAAAATTTACGAGCTCTGCCTCCTAAATGATTGTTCTTTTCAAGCAAAGTAACTTCAAAACCTGTCTTTGCAAGAAATGAGGCAGCTGACAAACCTGCTATCCCACCGCCTACAACAATCGTTTTTTTTTTCATGTTTAATTAAAAGAAAAAGAATAATCAGGGAGTAAATCTATTAATTTTTTTCTAGCTATGAATATTCTACTCTTAACAGTTCCTATTGGAATGTCTAATTTTTCAGATATCTCTTTGTACTTAAATCCTTGAACATGAAGTTCAAATGGTACTTTATATTCACTTGAAAGAAGGTCTATTTTGGATAATATTTCTTTCATTTGAATGCTCTCATAGGGAGAATTGTCAGAAATAGCTTTGTTTGTAGTTAAATAGGAATTTTCAGAATAGTCAAAAATGGTTTTTGAGTGAACCTTTCTTCTGTATTGATTTATGTATGTATTTCTCATAATAGTAAAAGCCCATGCTTTGAAATTTGTTTTTGGCGTATATTGCTTTTTATAGCGTATTGCTTTAAGAATAGTTTCCTGAGTAAGGTCTCTAGCATCTTCATTGCTTCTAGTGAATGTGTATGCAAAAGAAATTAATTTACTTTCAATATCTAATAATGCTTGATTAAATTCTAATGTTGACATGGCATTTTGTTTAATGTTTACGAAACAAATATAAACACTTTTGTTTAACAAATCAAAATAAAACTTAAACATTTTTTTAATTCATTTAAAAATATAAAGGGTAAAAATCAAGTTTATTGTCTGAAAATGAGACTGTTGGGAAGGGTATTTTTAAGTAATTTAATTGCTTTAAAATTGTTTTAATAAATGAGTTTTTACATTTTATTTTGCTTAAATCTATATCTAGAGAAAATAAAATTTCTTTATTTGATGTGTATTCTTGATTTTGAAAAACCACATTATTTTGGTTGCCATAAATTCTTTTATCTATGCTGTAGCCAAAGGAAAAACATAACCATTCAGGTATTGATATACTTTTTAGTATTGATTTGGGTGATAGAGAAATCCAATAACTTTGACCATTGTAATCCTTTAATATTTTTTCAATTTGATTTCTTCCTAAAACCTCTGGTCTAAGTTCAGAATAGGGTGTATTATGATATGAAAATTTGGGTATTAATATTTGTTTATTAAATAATAGCTCTTGTCCAGCAAAAAGAGACGTTCCTATAATGTTTGCTCCCATATCGCTGTATGAAAACCCCCATTTTGAACTAAAACCATCCATTATTTCAATCACTGATTGAAATCCTAATCCAATTGAACTACCAAATAGCACACTCTTCCTTTTATCTAATCCTGACCATGAAAATAAATTAGATGATAATTTTGACAAATTATATGCACTGTAAATATGTCCTGCTTTATCCATATTATTCCAGTTATTCCAATCATTAAAGAAATGGAATTCACTCATACTTTCTTTTGAATACCAGAGTGTATATAGCCCAACAGAACTTAATCCAACTAAAGATACTTGACATGTAGTAACACCAATAACTCTTCGCTTGCTTATTGTATCTGAATACTCAAAAAAAGAATTCTGAGAATATCCGCAACTTAAATAAAAGGAAAAAATGAGTGTAAATAATTTTTTATTGGTCATTATGTTTTTAATATGTGTGATGCTTTTTGTTTTTTTCTTTTAATTTTAGTCTTGATAAATTATTAAAATGAATTGATGAATAAAGTCAAAAAAAATTGGAATGAAATCAAAAGTAATGACAGTTGGTCAATCTTCAAAATCATGTCTGAATTTGTATATGCTTATGATAAAATGTCCAAAATAGGACCTTGTATTTCTGTTTTTGGGTCCGCAAGAACTAAAAAAGAAAATAAATATTACAATCAAGGTGTTGAAGTTTCACAAAAGCTTGCAGAGGCTGGTTATGGGATTATTTCTGGTGGTGGGCCTGGAATAATGGAAGCTGCAAATAAAGGAGCTCAAAGAGGTAAGGGTGAGTCTGTTGGTTTAAATATAGAATTGCCCTTTGAACAACATTTCAATCCATACATAGATCCTGAACATAATTTAGAGTTTGACTATTTTTTTGTTAGAAAAGTAATTTTTGTAAAGTATTCTCAAGCATTTGTAATTTTGCCAGGTGGATTCGGAACCCTTGATGAATTTTTTGAAGCAATCACTTTGATTCAAACTGGAAAAATCGCAAGAAGACCCATTGTATTAATTGGAAAAGAATACTGGAGTGGATTAATTGATTGGATAATGAATATAATGCTTGATCAAGAAAAAAACATTTCAAAAAAGGATTTAGATTTATTTAAAGTTGTTGATACTGCAGACGAAGCATTAAATCACATCGAAGATTTTTATAAGTCTAATGTGTTAATGCCTAATTTTTGATTTTTTTAGCTCTAGTTACTCAGTTTTGTCTTAACTTTACCATTGCAGATGAATAAAGATTCCATAATAAAGAAACTAAAAGGTCTTTTGACTTTCAAAAAGTCAGAAACAAATGAAAAAAAATCAATATTTTTCACCTGGATTTTTTGGAAATACGTCATTATTAATTTAGGACTTGCTTTATGTCTTTATTCTGTTGTGATTTTTGCAACAAAATCTTATCTTGACAACATAACTAATTACGAATCTAAAATTACTCTACCTGATTTTAAAGGTAAAAATATAGAAGATGTTAAGAGTGTTTTAGACAGCATTGGACTTCGTTATCAAATATCAGATTCTATTTATGATCCCAAAAAACCCAATGGAACCGTAGTAGTTCAGTCACCTTTACCTACATCAAAAACATTGGTTAGCGTAAAACCAGGGAGAGTTATTTTTTTTCGTGTTTCAAAAAAGAAAAAATATGTTGAAATGCCAGATTTAAAATTTAAAACCAAACGATTTGCCAAGGTTATTCTTGAGAATAGAGGTTTAAAAGTTGCTTTCAGACAAAAGCCAGTTGACCCTATTTTTGCCGGAGTAATTGTTGAGCAAATTTACAGAGGAAAACCAATAGAAAAAGACACAAAAGTATTAGTTGGCTCAACTATTTTTCTATACCAAGGAGATCCCATTATAGAACCTCCTGTTTTATTACCTAATCTTTATGGTCATACTATTAATTCAGCAAAATCTATCTTAGACAATATGGGGTTCAGGTACATAGGTGTTTGTAGTGATTGCTTAACTGCTGAAGACTCATTAAGTGCCAGGGTTTTTACTCAAAGTCCAGAATATTTTGCAGGTCGAAAAGTAGAAACTTCAAAAACAATTTCTTTTTCCTCTAAGGTTGCTTTTACTCCTGACCCAAATAAGAAACTGCCAAAAATCAAAACAGGTGATATTAATCAGGATAATAAAATTCAATAATAAACTTTTCCTTAAATATAAGATTAGGTTGATTAATACGTTTAACTGGATATGAAATTATTTTTTATAATCTTTCTATTTTACACCATCTCTTATGCACAAACCATAGAAATTGGTCCACTTTATTCAAATCCTAACATTGTAATCAAATCAAATTCTCGATTGAAGTCATCTGTTTCATTAGACAGTACTTTTATATATTATTCAGATACACTAGTGCTTCCATTTTTTGATGAGTTTTCTAAAAATAAATTTCAGCAATACCCAGATGATTATACTGCCCCTGGAGTTACTAGCCAATTGTATTATTATCTCCTAGATACTCTTGATCAACCTTTGCCAATTAACCAAGAGTTTACAGATCAACAAACTTTCACAAGGGTATTTGATATTGTTTCGAATACTTATGTGGATTCATTACATGATACAATATTTATAAATGTTTCAGACTTTAGTCAGTATCCCATTACACATTCAATTCAAAATGTTTTTCCTCCTTATTATATTTATGACACAATCGGTATTCCTGATATAAGTGATACAGTTTGGATTTCCAACCCATCATATACTCAGGATTCAGCTAGAATATTTTTTTCTTCAATAAATGACCCCTCTAAATTATGGATTGATGATCATGCTTATCATAATTACAGATATGCAATAAACCCTTGGTCACTAGGTATTGTTACTTTTGATGGTCTTGATCGTTATGGGTATCCATATCAAATTGGTACATCAGTTACAGATTATGCTGATGTTTTAACGTCAAAAAAAATTGACCTTTCTTCAATATCTTTATCTGATTCATTATACTTCAGTTTTTTATACCAAGCCAAAGGATTAGGAGATGAACCAGAAAGTTCAGATTCATTAATATTAGAATTTTATGCTCCAGATTCTGATGAATGGATTCATATTTGGAGTATTGAGGGTTCTGACATGTCTGATTTTAAAACGATACATTTACCTATTTTGGATTTTAAATATTTTAAAGACGCCTTTCAGTTTAGATTTAAAAATTATGGTGCTTTATCTGGTGGACTTGATCATTTTCATCTTGATTATGTTTATCTGAGGAAAAATTCATTTTTTGCTGATACTTTATTTAAAGATTTTGCTTTCTCTTATCCTATTAATTCTTTGCTAAAAGATTTTACTTCGGTTCCCTGGGATCATTATAAAAACAGTTCTTTAAATAATATGTCGGATTCATTATTAATAAATGTTCATAATGCAAGTGAGGTACAAGAAAATTATCAAGATGGAAAAGTAGAGGTTTATAAAAATGGTTCCTTTAGAGGTGATTTTGTATTACCAGGATTTGATCTGGCTAATCAAAGTATAAACTATCCAGCATTGTCCACTATTGTTTCCTCTCATGATTTGTCATCTGGTTATGAGTTTGAAAAAACGGAGTCCGGCCCTTTTCAAGAATTTGAGGTAGTTGCTAGCGCTACTGCCCAATTTCCTAATTTAGCGTCTAATGATTCAACGGTTTATTATCAAAAATTTCAAAATTACTATAGTTATGATGATGGTTCAGCAGAGGCTGCATTTGGGCCTACAGGAAGTCAATCCAGATTGGCGATAAAGTATGATACATACGAGGCCGATTCATTAATTGGAATATCAATGCATTTTTGTCCATCTGTGAATGATGTCTCTTCCGACCTATTTTTAATAACAGTCTGGGAGGATGACAATGGTCTTCCCGGAGATGTTTTATATGAAGATGATATTTTTTTTCCAAGAAGCCCTGTATATAGAAATGGGCTGAATTTATTCCATACTTATTACTTTAAGGATACAGTTAAAGTTTCTGTTTCAAATTCATTTTTTGTTGGTTGGAGACAATTAGATGTGAATCGATTAAATTTAGGTTTAGATCGAAATATTGATCATTCAAATAAAATATTATACAGTGTTAATGGTGGTTTTGATTGGTTTTCGTCTCCTTTTAGTGGTTCTGCAATGCTTCGCCCAGTTTTTTCTACATCACTGGATGATCAGTTAAATTCTTCAGAGATTTCTCATAGTCAAAAGATTACTTTTTACCCAAATCCTACAAATGGAAGATTATCAATTGTTTCTGAATCTGATTTGAGCTCTAATAAAGTAACTTTATTTTCTTACTCTGGTCATGAGCTTGCTGTATTTAATGTAAACTCAATTGACCTGAGTTCTTTTTCTTCAGGTATGTATTTGCTTAAGCTAGATGGACAGTCTGTCTTTTATAAAATTTTAAAAAAGTAGTGAATTCAGAGGAATCAAAACAGGAAAATAATGAAGAAGGACTTTTTGAACATTATCGATTCAATGTAGATCCTGGTCAAGTTCCGGTGAGAATAGATAAATTTCTAATGGATAGAATTGCCAATACATCCAGAAATAAGATTCAAATTGCTGCAAAAAACGGAAGTATACTTGTTGATAATAAAGTGGTCAAGCAGAATTATAAAATAAAACCAAATGATTTAATTTCAATAGTATTACCATATCCTGTTCGAAATATTGAGTTAATTCCAGAAAATATTCCTTTAAACATTCATTATGAAGATGAAGAAGTTATTCTTGTTAATAAACCAACCAATATGGTTGTGCATCCTGGCTATGCAAATTATACAGGAACATTGATTAATGCACTTTTGTTTCATTTTGAAAATCTACCCAAACACAATGAATATGAACATGGACGACCAGGATTGGTTCACAGAATTGATAAGAATACTTCTGGTTTATTAGTTATTGCTAAAACAGAAAATGCTTTATCTCACCTAGCAAAGCAATTCTTTGATCATTCTATTGAGCGTAAATACTATGCGTTAGTTTGGGGAGATATTGAGGATGCGGGAACAATAGAGGGGCATATAGGCAGATCTTTAAAAAACAGAAAGGTAATGACTGTTTTTCCCAATGCCGATTATGGGAAGTATGCCATTACACATTACAAACCTATTCAAAGGTTTGGCTTGGTCACTTTGATAGAATGTGAATTAGAAACAGGAAGAACACATCAAATTAGAGTTCATCTGAAGTATATTGGCCATCCACTTTTTAATGATTTAGAATATGGTGGAGATAAAATTATTAAAGGTGGAGGAGCTCAGTCTTACAAAAAATTTATAAACAACTGTTTTTCTTTACTTGATGGTCAAGCGTTACATGCAAAAAGTTTAGGTTTTTATCACCCCAAAACCAATGAGAAAGTTCATTTTGAATCTAAACTTCCTGATTCATGGGTGGAACTTTTAAAAAAATGGAATAATTATACTTCTGATATGCGGAATTAGTTACTTATTTGTGAATAATTTTTTTACATTTGTTAATTAAACTAGCTTTATTTCTCTTTATCGTATACATATGAAAATAAATTACTTTATACCAATTTTATCTATATTTATATCATTTGGTGTATTCGCTCAGCCCAAATATATCAAAGAAGCAAAAAAATCTTATAATCAAGAGGACTATTTTGTGGCAGTGGAAAAATGTTCGAATGCATACAAAAAATTAGGTACTAAAAAGTCCCAGTCAAAATTAAAAGCTGAAATGGGTTTTTTAATTGCTGAAAGTTACAGACACATTGAACAGTATGTATTAGCCAATGATTGGTATGGTAAATTGATTGAGCTTGGTTATGACAAAACGAATCCTGAAATATATTATCGTAAAGGTGAAATGTTAAGAATGATGAAGGAATGCGACAGGGCTCTAAAATATTTTAAAGAGTATAAGAAAATTGTCCCAAAAGACACCCGTGTTGATATTTCTATTAAGTCTTGCAATGATTATAGAAAGTTTAAAAAGAACAGAAAAAGGTACGTAATTAAAAATGTATCAGGTTTAAATAAAAGACAAATGGATATGGCCCCTATGATCGGATCAGCAAAAAAGAATGTAATGTACTTTGCTTCTACAAGAAAGGGCTCTACGGGAGATGATGTAGATCCAATAACAGGGGAGTCTTACATGGATTTGTGGATGTCCATACTTGATAAAAAAGGAAATTGGGGTGAACCAATGTCAGTTGACAAAAAGAATGTTGTCAATACTGACCAAAATGAAGGAACTGTTTGTTTTGACGAGAGATACAAGAAAATGCTCTTTACAAGATGTCCAAATGCAGAAAAGCAATATTTAGGATGTGATATTTGGATTGCATCCTACAGCAAGAAAAAATGGGTCAAACCCCAAAAATTAAATTTAAAAACAAGTGATACCATTTCTGTTGGTCATCCATGTTATGTTAAAGGAGAAACCAAATATGATTTTAAGTTAATTTTTGCTTCCGATAGAGATGGAGGATTTGGTGGTAGAGATTTGTGGATGGCTGAAGTTAAATATGACAAAAAGAAAAAACAATGGTTGGTTGAAAAAATCACCAATATGGGTGCAAATGTCAACACCAAGTCCAATGAACTTTTTCCAACTTTAGGCTCCAATAATGAATTATTTTTTGCTTCAGATGGGCATGTTGGACTGGGGGGACTAGATATATTTATGATTGAAAAAACTGAAGGAAAAAATGAATGGACATCAGAACCACTAAATATGGGACTTCCTATCAATTCTCAAAACAATGATTATGCGTTATGTGATATTGATGGTGTTACAGGATATTTCACTTCTGAAAGAAAAAGCTCCAACGGAGAATTCTCTGCAGATATATATCAATATAAGCTGCCTCCTAATCTATTTAGTTTAACAGTTACTGTTCGTGAATATGGAACAAACAAACGTATAGAAGATGCCGATGTAAATTTAATTTGTTCATCTGACAATAAAAATTTTGCGGCTGTTAAAACCAATAAAACAGGTAAAGTTAATTGGGAGAAAATGCCAAATGGAGATCGAGTCATTTTACAAGACAAACAATACCAAATTTCTACTGTTAAAGAAGGTTATAGTAGTATGAAATCTAGGGATATAACAACTGTCGGAAAGAAAAAGAGTCAAAGATTTAATATCGATTTGTACCTTCTTCCTGAAAAAGAAATTAAGTTAACAGAAGTTCAATATGTAAGAAATCAATGGAACTTTATTCATGATTCTACCTGTATGTCTTTAGATTCTTTAACACAGACATACAATATGCTAAAGGACTTCCCAAAGGTGAAAATTAAGATCTTTTCTCATACTGATGCTAGAGGGAGTGATGAAAAAAACAGAACCTTATCTGAAAATCGTGCTAGAAAATATTATACTGAGTTAATTAAAATGGGTATCGATCCAAGAAGAATTATCCCTCAAGGTAAAGGAGAAACTCAGCCTCGTGTTTGGTATGATCCCAAGTTAAAACAAACAGTAACTTTAGACGAAGCATATATCAATCAGTTTAAATCCTCTGATCCTGTTCGATATGAGTATCTTCATCAGTTAAATAGACGAACTACAGCGAAGGTTATTGATAAGAATTGGAATAAAAAAACAGCACCACCTGCACCATCAAATGAAGAAAATAAATACTTTGACAAGTATTTAGATTATTGATTTTATCATAAATAATAATGAAGAGAAAAATTCAAAAAATTCT
>MDTD01188501.1_pt1 | contig 17804 bp, 13 predicted proteins | sample 811221 | NCBI WGS metagenome assembly MDTD01 (sample SAMN05326646, study PRJNA326480) | marine metagenome | isolation source: seawater | place: Pacific Ocean: South West | collected 2011 | reverse complement strand
GGCGAAGCGCATCGCCGAACGCTCGCTCGGACCGAGACAGGCCGAGCTGATCAAGAGCAAGTCGCGCCGACTCATCCGCAAAGCACTCAACGGCGAGGAGGCGACGGGTATCGTCCAGCGCCAGCCGAAGCCTGACCGCGAGCTCGCGATGGGGCATGATACGGCTGGGCGGTCGGACACCGTATTGGACCACGCATTCCCCGAATCCAACGGAAAAGCACCTCGCGAACCGGCGCCGCTCCCGATGGATGCCAACGAGAAGTTCCTTGAGAACCGCGAGGTGCATCTGCGCGTGCTGAACGACTACGGTCGGCGTCGTGTCGCGGGTATCGGGGCGCTCAATTCAGCGGACCTTGTGACCCCCCCAACCGATTACAACGCGCGTCTGCACGCCTCGATGGGCGTCGATCCCCAAAGGCTCCGCGTTGTGCCCTACGGCCAGCCGCATTTCGATCAGATCAACCGTCGGGCCAGGCGTTCACCCTTCTACGAGCACGCACCTTGGCGGGCCGAGACCGCGTCGCGACCGCTCCGGTTCGGTTTCTTCGGCACGGTGCGCCCGAACAAGGGGCTCGAGGTGCTCGTTCGCGCGATCGACCTGCTCGAATCGGACATCCGCAAGCGATGCCAGTTCGTCATCCGTGCGCACGGCGGCGACTGGGCCTTCCGCAAACGCATGGCCAAGTACCCCGAGGTCAATTTCCTCGGCGGGTACGACCTGCTCCAACTCATCGCGGCGGGCGGCGAATACGACGTGGGCATTCTGCCGCACATCTGGATGGACAACTCGCCGCTGGTCATGTGGGAGCATCTGCACGCGGGGAAGATGATCATCGCCGCTCGACTTGGCGGGGCGGCCGACACGATCACGCCGCTGGACAACCCGCACGGCCACCCGGGCAACGGGCTCTTCTTCCCGGGCGGTCAGCCCGAGAAGCTCGCCGAGCGCATGACGCAGCTTATCCGGGGCGAGTTTGCGATCCCATCGGCGAGCGATGTCCACAAAGCCACCAAACTCACGAGCTACCCGGAGCACGTGACAACGGTTGACGCGATCTATACAGAACTGCTCGAGCGCTGATTAGCCGTTCCACTTCCGCAGCTCGGGCCCGGTGTAGTTGGCGATCGGTCGGATCAGGCGGTTGTTGGCGTGCTGTTCCATGATGTGAGCGGCCCAGCCGGTGACGCGGCTTGCGACGAAAATCGGCGTGTACTGGGGCACGGGGATGCCCATTGTGTAGTACGTCATGCCGCAGGGGAAGTCGACGTTCGGGTAGATCGTCTTCTGTTCCTCCATGATCTTCTGGACTTCCTCACCGATGTCGAAGAGCTTGACGAATTCGCCGCCCTTCTGCTCGGCGACCTTGCGTCCGAGCTTGTGCAGGATCGGCGCGCGGTGGTCGCCGTTTTTGTAGACGCGGTGCCCGAAGCCCATGAGCTTCTTCTTCTGCTCGAAAGCGTCCTGCATCCAGTCGTTGACGCTGCCCTTGCCAGCGTTCACGAACTCCATGATCTCGCCCAGCATGACCATCGCCGCTTCGTTGGCGCCGCCGTGGAGCGGGCCCTTGAGGGCCGCAACCGCGCCGGTCATCGCGCCGTGCATGTCACTCAGCGTGCCGGCGATCACGCGGCTCGTAAACGTCGAGGCGTTGTAGTCGTGCTCGGCGTAGAGAATGAGCGAGACGTCCATGACCTTCTCGGCCTCGGCCGTCGGGCGCTCGCCGGTCATCAGGTAAAGCAGGTTCGCCGCGTGCGAGAGCTTGGCGTCGCCGCCTGTGTCGGGCGCGATGATCTCCTTGCCGTCGATGATGTTCTGCATGTGCCCGATGATGGTCGGGATCTTGGCGACGATGCGCTTGGCCTTGCGGAGGTTGGCCTCGGGGGAGTTGTCCTGGCTGTCAGGGTCGCAGTTGCCCACGATCGAAAGGACGGTCCGGACCACATCCATCGGCACCGCGGAGCCCTGCTGGAGCAGCGGGCCGCAGGTCTTGAGCGTCTGGATCGCTTGAGGAGAAAGTGCCCGGTTGGCGATGAGCTCGTCCTTGAAGAACCGGCTCTCTTCAGCCGTTGGCTTGTCGCCGTGGAGCAGGAGGTACGCGACGTCCTCGAAGCTCGCGTTCTCTGCGAGGTCGTGGATCTCGTAGCCTCGGTAGATCAGGGCGCCCTGTTCAACGGAGCAGATCGCGGTATCGCCGGCAACAACGCCCTCGAGTCCTGACGGTTTTGTAGCTGTCATCACGCCTACCTCCTGCTGCGGTTGTGTATCTGGTCGGGCCGCAAATCGGGCCGGGCAGTACTGTATGCAGCCGGGGTTGGGCGTTCAGTGGGCCGGGAACTGCCATCCCTCGCCGGAAGGCTCATAGCCCAGCATGGCGTAGAGATCCTTGCGGTTCTGCATCCCGTCAATCGAGTTTGCGACACTGCCGGTGGCTTTGAGGTCCGCCAAGAGTTTCGTTACCGCACCCATCGCGGTGCGGAGCGTCGAGACGGGGAAGATCACAACGTGGTAGCCCATCTCGCCGAAACGGGTCAGCGGGATGATCGGGGTCTTGCCGAACTCGGTCATGTTGGCCAGCAGGTAGGGCGGCTTGTCGCACAGCTTGCCCAGTTCGTCGGCAAAGCGCGCAAACTCGTCCTCGGACTCGAGCCCCTCCGGGAAGATCATCTGAGCCCCCGACTCGACGTACGCGTGCGCCCGCTCGATCGCGGCTCCCAGTCCGTCGACCGATCTGGCATCCGTGCGGGCGCAAACAATGAACGACCCATCCGAGCAGTCCCGCGACGCCTGAGCAGCCCACTGCATCCGCGCGACCGCCTGGGCCATCGGAATCAGGGCTTTGCCCGCCAGGTGTCCGCAGCGTTTGGGGAAGACCTGGTCTTCGATATGGCAGGCCGCCGCCCCGGCGTGGTTGTACTCGATGACCGTTCGGCGGACCATCTCCTCTTCGCCAAAGCCCGTATCCGCGTCGGCGATGACGGGCAGGCCCGATCCGAGGGCCACTTCTCGCACGCACTGCTTGAAGCGGTCAAGGCTCAGAATCCCGATATCCGGCACGCCCGAAGAAGCCGAGAGCGCCCCGCCCGAGACGTAGCACGCGTCGAAACCCGCATCGTTGACGGCCCGTGCGACCAGTCCGTTGAACGCGCCGGGGGCCGCCACGGGGCCAGAATCCATGAGTGTGCGAAGAACGTCGCCTGGGTGGGTCTTGGTCATGGTGCATTCTAGGGGATCAGTGGGGGGGTCGGAATTCGGTAGACTGCCAGCATGATCATCCACGCACTCGTCACCGCTGCCTCTGTGCTCTTTCCGGGCGAGCCTCCGGAGCGAGTTGCGGGCCGAATCGTCCAATCGATCTCGCCCGATCACGTTCAGGCCGACATCGACAAGCTCGTTTCGTTCGGTACCAGGCACACTCTCTCACAGACTGACTCGGACACTCGGGGCATCGGGGCTGCCCGGCGATGGCTCGCGTCGGAGTTCGAGCGATACGCCAAGGAAGCGGGGCGGGATGACGTGACTGTTGCGCTCGAATCGCACACGGTTGCAGCCGACGGCCGGCGCATTGTGAGCGATACCGATGTCGTCAATGTCGTCTGCACGATCCCCGGCTCGGACCCGGCTTCCCGCGATCGGCTCTACTACGTCATCGGGCACTATGACTCACGCGCGAGCGAGGCCAACGACGCCCGCTCCGATGCCCCCGGCGCCAACGACGACGGCTCGGGCACCGCGGTCTGCCTCGCTGTGGCGCGTGCACTCATGCATGAGCATCTCGAATCGACGGTGATCGTCATGCCCGTGGCGGGCGAGGAGCAGGGGCTCTACGGCGCCCGCATGCACGCCGCTCAAGCCGCCGATGCCGGCAAGGACGTCAGGGCGGTCCTCAGCTGCGACATCGTGGGCGACCCGATCGGACCGGGCGGCAAATCGGCACGCGACCGCGTACGCGTCTTCTCTGAGGGCATCCCGACCGCGGTGCTCGCCGAGGAACGAAGGGCCATGAGCGCCGTCCGCATGCTCCGCTCGCTCTCGGCCGAGTCAGACAGCACCTCGCGCCAACTGGCTCGGTATGTAAGCGAAATCGCGGAACTCCACGAATTACCCGTCAAACCCATGCTCATCTTCCGCCCGGACCGCTTTCTCCGCGGGGGCGATCACACCGCCTTCAACGAGGCCGGCTTCCCCGCCGTCCGCATGACCGAGGTCTACGAGAACTACGACCACCAGCATCAGGACGTCCGCACCGAGGAGGGCAGGCAGTTCGGCGATCTGCCCGAATTCGTCGACCCCGGCTATATCGCCGACGTCGCCAAGCTCAATGCTGTGACCATCGCGCACCTCGCGAGCGCCCCGAGTACGCCCGGCAACGCGCGGATCATCATCGCCGAGCTCACCAACAACACCACGCTCCGCTGGGAGGCCTCGCCCGAGAGCGACGTCGCCGGCTACGAGATCGTCTTCCGCGAAACCATCAGCCCATTCTGGCAGGACGCGATCGACGTGGGCAACACCACCGAGGGCACGCTCGAACTCAGCAAGGACAACTGGTTCTTCGGCGTACGAGCGTACGACAACGAGGGCTACCGCTCGCCCGTGGCGTTCCCGATCCCGGCAAGGGAGTGAAGCATCACACCCAGGTCGTCGCCGATGGTCAGTCCCTCGAACGTCGCCTCGGGCATGAACCCGAGCTCGCGCCCGTCCTGCAGAAACGCCCAGAGCTTGTCGTAGTACCCGTCCACGTTCCAGAGCATGATCGGTTTGGTGTGGAACCGGAGCTGACGCCACGTGATGGCCTCGAAGAGTTCGTCGAGCGTGCCGAAGCCGCCCGGCAGTACGAGAAACGCGTCGGCCAGTTCCGTCAGCTTCGCCTTGCGCTGGTGCATGTTGGCCACGAGGTGCTGTTCATGCAGGTTCGGGTGGGCCTGCTCAAGATCGACGAGCGCCTGCGGGATCACGCCAACGACTCTGCCGCCTTCTGCAAGGGCGCTGTCGGCGAGGATGCCCATGAGCCCGAGCTGACCGCCGCCGTAGACGAGCGTGTGCCCCGCCTCGGCGATCGCTTTGCCGGCGATCCTGGCTGCGTCGGCCCACTGGCTGCCAAGCCCGGCGCGGGCTCCGAGATACACGCAGACGGAATGGCTCATCGGAACGTGCCGCGGACACTGATCTCGTAGCTGTTGATCCCGCGCAGGTCATCGGCCGAGAGGTTCTCGATGCTGTTGTAGCGGTCGATGATCGGCTCGGGCTTCTCGAAGGCGAGTCTTCCCAGGAGCTGGAACTTGTGCGCGAGGATGTCCTCGAGATCGGCGGTGCGGTTGCGTGCGTGGCCCGCGGGGTACATGACGAGTCCCGAGTCGTACGCGGAGCCGTCGGTGTCGACGATCTGAACGCTCGTCGGGATGCCGTCGGGGTACTTGCTGTCGTACTCCTCGCCGCCGTGGGCGAACTCGATCTTCTCCATGAGCGCCCGCGTGCGGGAGTCGTAGATCGCTGAGTCGCTGTAATCGGCCGGCTCGAGCATGAGCTCCTTCCAGCCGACCTTCTGCGTCGTCAGGGCCTTGCGCAGAAGCGTCGAAACGATGTAGACCATCGAGTGGTCCGCGCTCTGGCGGGTCGTCGGGTTGCGCTTGGCGGGATCACCGATGATGCCGAACGCCGGCTCGTAGGCGACGATGCGGATCTTGTTGATCTTGCCGCCGTCCTTGTCATCGAGCAGTGAGGGGCACTTGTCGAGCAGGTCGAGCATCGCCTGGAGAGCGCCTGCCGACTGGTGCTCGTAGAGCCCGAGCTTGAAATGCATGCCCATGACCGTGAAGTCGCTGCCCGACATCGCAAGGTGCAGGTCAAACGGCGAGGCGTCGGCGTTCTCGGTGTTGTGGGGCTTCTTGGTCACCGCGGTGAACATCTGCCCCGGGCCCTCGAAGATCCGGAAGATGGCCTCGGGGTTGCGGAAGATGTCGCGCGGGCCCATGAAGCCGTTCATCGAGCGGCGGACCGCCGTGATCGCAAACTCGGTCGTGATCGCGGCACTGGCGCCCTTGGAATCCGAGAGCTGCTTGCCCGCCCGGATCGCCCGGAACGGGATCGCGTGCGCGACGACCATGCCGATGGCGCTCTCGATCTGCTCGGGCGTGGCGCCCATCATCGCGCCGAACGTCGCTGCGCTGGCGATGGCGCCGTGCACGACGTGGTCCACTTTGTAGGTCTTCAGACTGAACACCTCAGCGAGTCTTCCGCGGATCTCGTCGCTGAGCACCATGCCCTTGAGGGCGTAGGCGCCGTCCTTACCCATCATCTGGGCGGCGGCGAGCGCTACCGGGTAGAAGTCGTTGTGTCCGAACTCGCCGGCGGTGTTGCCGCGCTCCGGGTCGTATCCGAAGTTGGTGCCGTTGGAGTCCCACTCACGGACCGCCGAGGAGTTGGCCAGGATGGCTTTCTCGGGCGAGACAAGCTTCGAGGAACCGAAGACCGTCGCGCCGGATTGAGTCGCCTCGCCGATCTTCTGCGAATCGGGGCCCACGGCATACCCGAGCGCCTCGTTGCGAAGCACGGTTGGGGCGTTGGTGCCGAGCGCGAGCGCGGAGAGTCCGCAGAGGCAGGCATCGGTGTGGAAGAGCTTGGTTCTGTCGAGGACGGACTGGTCGGGGCTGCCCGACTTCATGAACTCGATCGCGTACTCCGCGATGCCGAGGGCCTGGTTGGAATTGGCGGGTAGCTGGACGAAATCGCTCGACATTGGCTTGCTCCGGAGGGATGTATACACCTGGGAACGCAAGCCTATGCGCGCAGCCGCTGGGCGGGTCCGCCCAGCCTGTCAGAAGCCCGGACGCGTGAAGCAGAAGTTGTTGGACTCGATCCAGCCTCCCGCCGGCGGCGGGTTCCGGAGCTCGAGCCCGCCCTCGGCCATGATCCGGGTCACTTCCTCCAGCTCGCCCGTCCGGGCCTGGTCGATCTCGATGAGCACACTCCGGACGCGTTCATCGCGCACGGTGCGGGTCATGCCCCGGGCGATCGCGCCGTCAAGTCCGTCCACATCGATCTTGATCCGGTTCGGGAAGGGCGGGTTGAACGTCACGATGAAAGCGTCCACGGAGAACCCGATGGACGCCTGCTCGAAGGCGACGTCGAGCTCGCCGCCCCATTGGTTGACCCGCTCGCCGAAGCTGCACTGCGCAGAACCGAAGTACGCGTTCTTCATGTGTAGCATGTCGAGTTTGGTCTCGTCCGAGATGGCAAGGCAATAGGGCCAGATCCGGTCGCCCCAGTTGTTCAGGTGAGTCGAGCGGACGAGTGCCGCGAAGTTCCACGGCGAGGGTTCGAACGCCAGCGTTCGGCTGACCTTGCCCGCACGAGTTGCGTACAGCGAGTACACCCCGACGTTGGCGCCGATATCCCAGAACACCTCGCCCGCCTCAAACGTGTCGATCCAGTCGATCGTGTCGGGCTCTTTGGTGAGCAGCGTTTCGGCTCGCCACTTCAGAATGCCCGTGTCGGCGAGGAATCGGATCGGCCCATGGCGGGTTTCCATGGTCAGAATGTCCTGCTCGGCGATGCGGTCCTGGCGCTCTGTGGTGGCCATGTCGGGCTCCATTGGAATCAAACATCAGAGAAGCGAGTCATGTATACAGGCCTAGAATCGGTCCGCAGACCGGCACAACGCCATTGAATCCAGGAGAGACCCAGTGACCGCAGCTCAGCCCGTCATCGTCGCCGCCAAACGCACCCCCATCGGCCGATTCCTTGGCGGGTTCAGCCGGACACCCTCGACCAAGTTGGGCAGCTTCGCGATCGAGGCCGCTCTCGCCGAGGTCCCCGCAGCCAAGGACCACATCGACGAGTGCATCATGGGCTGTGTGCTCCAGGCCGGGCTGGGCCAGAACCCCGCCCGTCAGGCGGGATTGGGTGCCGGTCTCCCCGACACACTCAGCGCCAAGACCATCAACAAGGTCTGCGGCTCGGGCCTTGAAGCTGTCATGCTCGCGGCCCAGTCGATCAAGGCAGGCGACAACGAAGCCGTCGTCGCCGGCGGGCTCGAGAATATGACCCTCGCCCCGCATTTCGTGGGCATGCGACAGGGCGTCAAGTTCGGCCCCGCGACCATGGAAGACCACATGCAGTATGACGGACTCCGCTGTGCGTTCGAGTGCTGGGCAATGGGCAACGCCGCCGATCACATCGCCAAGAAGTACGACATCTCCCGCGAGGAGCAGGACCGCTTCAGCGCCCAGAGCCACGTCCGTGCCGCCAAGGCGACCGCCGAGGGCTGGTTCAAGGACGAGATGGTCACCCTGACCGGTGAGCAGCTCGGCAACCGCAAGAAGCCCGGCCCCGACGGCGGCGTGCAGGCTGACGAGGGCATCCGGGGCGACTCGACCGCAGAGGGCCTTGCTGGTCTCAGGCCCGTCTTCGAGAAAGATGGAACGGTCACCGCGGGCAATGCGAGCCAGATCTCCGACGGGGCCGCTGCCACCGTCGTCATGAGCCACACCAAGGCCGAGTCGCTTGGCCTGACCCCTCTCGTCAAGATCGTCAGCTACGCCACCAGCGGCGTGGCGCCCAAGGACATTTTCGCGGCTCCGATCACGGGCGTGCAGCAGGCCGTCGAGAAGGCCGGGCTCCAGCTCTCGGATATTGATCTCTTCGAGATCAACGAGGCCTTCGCGGCTCAGGTGCTGTGCAACATCAAGGAGCTGGGCGTCCCCGAGGACAAGCTCAACATCTGCGGCGGCGGCGTCGCGCTCGGTCACCCGATCGGCGCTTCGGGCACCAGAATCCTGACAACGCTCATCCACCAGATGCGCCGCACCGGAGCCAAGCGGGGCCTGGCGGGCCTCTGCCTGGGCGGCGGTAACTCCGTCGCGATGGTCGTGGAAGCCGTGTAAACCCGCGATTCAGTACGCAATTGCGAATCGGTTTCTTTGCCGAAACTTGAGACTTCTTGAACACCATCGGGCTTGACGTCCGATGGTGTTTCTGTATACTCGCCCCTCGGTGGCCGGGATGTTCCCGGAGAAAACGCCGATATCCCGCGAATTGCGGCCAAAAGCCGCGAGCGAAAGGAGCTCACGATGATCAACACAACGAACAACAACGTTGTTGTCTCGGATCTCCAGCGGGATACCAAGCCCGGTCAGCCTGGTCGATACACCTTCCCGATGTATCACTGCTGACACCAGCGGGCCGCTTCGAAACTCTCCCGTAGAGATATTCCCGAAATAGCAACACCTATCCGTCCACTATCCGTGGTCTGATCGCGCGCACGCGTTGCGTCTGATCGATCTGTCGGATCGTGATCACTGTTTCTGAACGTTCTGATTCATCGGGCCACGCCTGAGCGCCGCCGGTGCGCGCACACCGGCTGGAATTGAGGTTTCACGTGGAACACAATGAACTGCGAAGCTGGCCCGGCACCACGCTGGAGCACACCACCAGGCTCGCCACACCGAGAGAGCGCGAGGTCGCAAGGCTGCTGCGTCGCCCGAGAACCCGCCGCAGGCTCAGGCTGGCGGTGGGGCCCGTGCTGCTCACGGTCCGATTCCGGTATACACGCCCGCCATTGGGCATAAGGGGCGTTCGTCCGCGCTAGACTGGCCGCGCGGAATCGCCGATTTGACAGGTCCCGGAGAGACAGATGCTCAAGCGTACCCATCACTGCAACCAGATCACCACCGCCGAAGTCGGCCAAACCGTCACCCTGTCGGGCTGGGTCAACGCCTACCGAGACCACGGCACGGGGCTGATTTTCGTCGATCTCCGCGACCGCGAGGGGCTGACGCAGCTCGTGTTTGACACCGAGGACGCCTCTCCCGAGCTGCTCAAGGAGGCGGACAAGCTCCGCAATGAGTTCGTGGTCGCTGTCCGTGGCAAGGTCCGCGTCCGCGAGGGCGGGGCCAACCCGAAGCTCGCGACGGGCGAGGTCGAGGTCGTGGTGGAGGAGCTCGAGGTCCTGAGCGAATCCCGCACGCCGCCCTTTCTCCCACACGACGACAAGGGGGATCTCCCGCGCGAGGAAGTCCGGCTCAAGAACCGGTACATCGATCTGCGTCGCCCGGCGATGCAGCGGATTCTCAAGACGCGTCACCGCGTGACGAAGGTCGTACGCGACTACTTCGACGAGCAGGGCTTCCTTGAGATCGAGACGCCGATCCTGTGCAAATCGACGCCCGAGGGCGCGCGTGACTTCATCGTGCCGAGCAGGCATCAGCCGGGCGAGTGGTACGCGTTGCCGCAGTCGCCCCAGCTTTTCAAGCAGCTGCTGATGGTCTCGGGGTGCGACAAGTACCTCCAGATCTGCCGATGCTTCCGCGACGAGGATCCCCGTGCGGACCGCCAGGCGGAGTTCACCCAGATCGACTGCGAGATGAGCTTCGTCGAGCGTGAAGACGTCATGCAGACGATGGAGGGCATGGTCCGCCGCGTCTTCCAAGAGGTCATGGGCATCGAGGTGCCCACGCTCGAACGCATGACCTACCGCGAAGCGATGGACCGTTACGGCATCGACCGCCCAGACAGGCGTTTCGGACTTGAGCTTGTGGACATCTCGGACATCGTGGTCAAGACGGACTTCAAGGTCTTTACAGGTGCGATCGAGAAGCGTCAGGGCTGCGTCAAGGCGATCCGCGTGCCGGGCGGCGCAGAGAAGCTGACCCGCAAGCTGACCGACGGGTACACGGAATTCGTCAAGCAGTTCGGCGCCGGCGGTGTCCCGGTCGTCAAGGTAAACGCAGAGGGCAAACCCGAGACGGGCATCGCAAGATTCATCGAGAGCGTGTGGCCCGAGATCGCCGAGCGCATCGGGGCTCAGCCCGGAGACACGGTGCTCTTCGGCGCCGATGGCCGCTCGACGTGTCTCAAGGCGCTGGGTGAGCTGCGCCTGAAGGTCGCGCGGGACCTCGACCTGATCGACGAGAGCAAGTGGGACTTCCTCTGGGTCGTCGATTTCCCGATGTTCGAGTACGACGAAGAGAGCGGCCGGTTCTACGCGATGCACCACCCGTTCACCGCGCCAGAGCCGGGGCAGATCGAGGCGTTCCTGAACGCCGACCCGAAAGACATCGACACGATCGAGGGTATCGTCAGCGCCGGGTACGACATCATCTGCAACGGCTCCGAGATCGGCGGCGGCTCGATCCGTATCCACAGCCAGAAGGTTCAGTCGAAGGTCTTCGAGCTGCTCGGGCTCTCGGCCGAGGAAGCCAAAGAGAAGTTCAGCTTCCTCCTCGACGCGCTCCAGCTCGGCGCGCCGCCGCACGGCGGCATCGCGTTCGGGCTCGACCGCCTCGTCATGCACCTGACCGGCACCGACAACATCCGCGACGTCATCGCCTTCCCCAAGACCCAGATCGGCGCGGACCTCATGACTGAAGCCCCGAGCAAGGTCAGTCAGGATCAGCTCAAAGAGTTGTACGTGCGGGAAGTCGAGCCGGAGCAGAAGTGAGACGAGAGCGTGACCCGCGGACCGGCCCTTTCGATGGGGCGGTCCGAACGGGCGAGTCTCATCGCGCCCAGTCTGCTCTTCAAGATCGACTGGCGTACTGGCGCGGCTTCGATGAAGTCGACGCTGAGAAGAACGACGAGCAGGTGATCGGCTCGGCCACGCTGGTCGGGCTGTTGTTCTCCGATCTCCTGCTCGGGGTTGGCATTGTGCTGGGCCTCTTCGGCTTTGCGGCTTCCGGCATGTTTGGCACGATCGCGGTTCTCATCGGGCTGCCCGTTGTCGTTGTGATGCTGGCCCTTCTCGTCGTGAGTGGGTACCGAAAGAAGAAAGCGTCCATCCGATCGAGCATCGACAATCTTTCTGCACAACGCAGCAGGCTTGGTCAGAGATGCCCGGAATGCGACTACGACCTGTCCGGTTGCCCGGATGGCGTCGAGCTGGATGCGGATCTTCGCGCTGGGCCGGAACGGTGCCCGGAATGCGGAGCGGCTTGGCCGATGGTTCTCGACGCGACTCCCGAGGAGATGTCTCGATGGCATCGGCAGTGGTTACGATCGTTCCAAACCAATCGGGCGAGGTAAATCCCCGGCTTGCGCCGGGGGCTTGTGAAGAATTTCGGGGCAGACTGGCTTATCGCCGGCGGCGGGACGTGAGCACGACGCAGGCGAGGGTGGCTAGTGCGCCGCTTGCGGGCGCGGGGACGTTGACCCGGTATGAGAAGATCGCGTTCCCGTCGGGGGTCATGGTGAAGTCGGTGAGGAAGTTGTTGACGCCGGGGATCGAGTAGGACTCGAGCAGCGTGCCGCTGAGCATGTAGCGTTCGACACTCTCGGTGGCGCGGTTGTAGGTCCAGAGCGTGGCCTGATCGTCGAGCTCGAGGCCGACAAAGTCGTAGTCATCGATGCCGCCGAGGTTGATGGTGTTGAATGTCGCACCGCCCGGCGAGAAGATCTTCCAGCCGCGACCGGTAGAACTGTCGCCGTTGTTCGCCGTGAGGGCAACGACGTTGTCGTGGGTTGGGCTGACATCGAGATCGAGGTGGTACACCGAGTTGCCGGTGTTCGAGAAGCTGTTGAGATTGGCGCCGAACTGGTTGGTCTCGACCATCTGGTCGTCCCCGGTAAACGAGCCCCGCCACGCCGAGGCGTAGATGCGGTCGTCGTTCGAGATCGAGACATCGTTGAAATCCGGGGCGTTGCCGAAGGGCTGAAGCGTGGTGATCGCGCCGCCGACGGCCGCGACGCGGAAGATCGAGCCTCGCGTGGCGGCTGTGCCGATCGGCCCGATGCCGTTGCGGGCGCTGACGTACATGTTGCCGGCCGAGTCGAAATCGAGGCCTGTCAGGCGGCGGTCGCTCGCGTTGACGGCACCAAAGTTGACGGACGAGACTTCGCTCCCCGCGCGGGTGTAGCGGATCACATCGCCCAGATTGGAACTCGGCGACGAGAGCCCGTCGCGGACAACGTACACATCGCCTCCTGGGCCCATCTGGACGGCATAATTGGCGAGATCGGAGTCGACGCCCGCGTTGGCGTAGCGGACGACCTCCGAACCGCCGAGCGTGTACTCGGAGACGACGAACTCCGTCTGGGCAAGAACGGACGGGGCGAGAGCGACTGAGAGTGCCAGTGCGGCAAGAGAACGCGTGTGCATTGAGATTCCTCCTTACCGGGCTATCCGCAAGGAGGAGACGGTTCACGACACAGAAATCAGGGGAACTCGCCGAATTAAGAGTTCGGCATCCAGATGACACGCCCGTTCTCGGCGTTGTGCTCGCCGCGGATACAGCCGGTGATCATCGAGGCGACCTTCTCCGGCGTGAGACACGCGGCCGAGGGGAGCGAGCCCTCGTCGAACATCGAGCGCAGCAGGGGCGTCTCAACGGCTCCGGGGGCCACGGCAAATGCCCGGATGCCGAGCGATGCCCCTTCCTTGGCGCAGCTGGCAACAAGAAGGTTCACAGCGGCTTTGGATGAGGCGTACGCAAAGAAGCCAGGAAACGGGTCCTGGGTAGCCATTGACGACGTGCAGACAATGCAGCCCGATTTCTGCTCGGAGAAGACGGGCCAGGCCTGAGAGATCATCGCTGCCGGGCCGAGGGCGTTGATGCGGTATGCGGTGTCGAGGATCTTGTCAGTAGATTCCCCGATGCTGTGAAGTTCGGCCCAGCCGGCGTTGAGGATGAGTGCGTCGATCCGCCCGAGGTCGGTCTTGACGCGATCGATCAGGCCTCTTGCCGCCGAGAGGTCACCGATGTCGGTGGGCATGGCTGTGGACGGACCGGGAAGTGCGGCGGCGGCTTCATTGAGCACCGCTTCACGCCTGCCGACGAGCACGACGTGGTGGCCCATCTCCGAGAGCTGCCGGGCGGCCGCGAGTCCGATTCCCGAGCCGGCGCCGGTGATGATGCTGACGGGTTGGTCGGGCATGACGGATCTCCTGCGGTATCAATCGTGAAGGGGCTGTCTGGACGATAGACTTCTGCCCATGCCTATTGCACGCATCCTCTTCGCGGTCGTCTTCGTGAGCCTCGTAGCTGTTCCGCTGGTCCTGCGTCCGGCGGACAAACAGCCCGATGCGGGCGAGGTGCGCCAGCTCATCGTGATCACGCCTCACCTGGCTCAGCTTCGCGAGGAGTTTGATGCCGGATTCAGACGCTGGCACGAGGCGAAGTACGGCGAACCGGTGCGGGTTCAGTATCTCGCCCCGGGCGGGACGAGTGAGATCATCAAGCAGCTCTCGGCGCAGTACGCGGCCGCTTGGGACGCCGGCAAGATCGACCACACAACATTCGAAGCCGGTCCAGGGACGATCCCGATCGATGTGATGTTCGGCGGCGGCTCGTACGACCACGGACGCCTCATGACCGCGCTCAGCGTTACACGCGACACCGAGGACGGCTCGACGGAGTCGGTCACACTTCCGATGTCCATCCCCGCTGGCTTCGAATCCGAGTGGCTCGAGGAGATCTTCGGCCCGAACGCGGTGGGTTCACAGCCTCTGTATGAGAAAGACCAGCACTGGATCGCGACGGCTCTCTCGAGCTTTGGCATCGTGTACAACCGCAATGAGTACGCAGACCTTGGACTGAGCCCGCCCCAAAGCTTTCACGATCTGACCGACGCGAAGCTGTTCGGGCGACTGGCGCTGGCAGACCCGCGACAGTCCGGCTCGATCACGACAACGCTCGACTACATCCTCGCCAAGGAGGGTTGGGAAGAGGGATGGAAGCTCTTGCGAGGATTGTCCGCCAACGCGCGGTACTTCAGCGGCTCGTCGGGCAAGCCGCCGATCGACGTCTCTTCGGGCGAAGCGGCCGCGGGGCTTGCGATTGATTTCTACGGCAAGGCTCAGGCGCAGTCCGCGCTGGCGCCCGGTCTCAAGCCGAGCGAGGGACGGGTGGGCTACGCGGACCCGGCAGGCAGCGTGTACATCGATCCGGACCCGGTTTCAATCCTCCGCGGCGGGCCCGAGCCGGAACTCGCCAAGCGGTTCGTTGAGTATCTGCTGACCGAGCAGGGGCAGTCGATCTGGAACTTCCGTCCGAACGCCGAGTTGAGTGAGGACGGGCGTGCGTATGACGAAGAGGGCGTGCTGCTCGGGCCATCGGTGTACGCACTGAGGCGCATGCCCGCCAGGCGTGTGATGTACGAGAAGCACATGCCACGACTCATGGACAAGGTGAATCCCTTCCTGCTCGCGGGCACGGACAAACCCTCGCCTTGGCGCAGCTCGATCGGGCCGATGATGGGCGCGTTCGGGATCGACACCGCCGACGAGATCAAGGCCGCGTGGCAGGCACTCATTCAGGCACGCGCAGACGATTCATTCCCGCCCGAAGTGCTCGCCGAGATGGAGCGGCTTTTCTACGCCCTGCCCGAGCATCTGATGCCACCCGATGAGGCGGGGCAGGCGGGCCAAGTGCTCCCATTCACGCCCGAGAACTACCGGGCAATCCGCAACTCGTGGCGAGACCCGAAGCATCCCGAATGGGCGGTCAAGTCGCAGATTCGCTACGTCGATTTCTTCCGAAAGAACTACGGCGAGGTTGTTCGCCTCGGACGGACCAGGGCACTCAGCACGGCGGGAAACCTTTGATGACCCCACACACGGAGTGCACGCAAACCCGTTTCCCGACCATTGCGAGGATCGTCGCCACGATCGGGCCGAGCTCCGATTCGCCCGAGATGGTGCGCCGGCTCATCACGCTCGGCGTTCGAGTCTTCCGTTTCAACTTCTCGCACGGTTCATTCGAGGAACACAACGCTCGCCTCAAAACGGTCCGCGAGGTCGCACGGGATATGGACAGGCCCATCGCCGTCATGGCCGATCTGCCGGGGCCCAAGATCCGCTGCGGCAAGGTGCCGGGCGATGGCTTTCATCTCGAGGTGGGGGAGGAGGTCGTCTTCACCAACGAGATCGATCTCGCCAAGATTGAAACCGTCGAGGGGCGCCCGGTCGCGTTCATTCCCACGACCTACCCGCAGATGACCGACGAGGTGCATGTCGGGCAGCGTGTGCTGCTCAACGACGGTGCCGTGCGCATGATCGTGACAGCCGAAGGCAACGGTCGTGTCCAGTGCCGGGTCACGGTCGGCGGGCTCATCACGAGCGGCAAGGGCATCAATCTTCCAGAGAGTGATCTCACGGCTCCCGCGGTCGGCGAACGCGATTGGGAAATCTGCCAGTGGGCCGTCGCCCACGATCTCGACTTCATCGCGATGAGCTTTGTTCGTCGGGCGGACGAGGTGCGGGACTTGCGTCGCCGACTCGAGGGGATCTGCTCGACTGACAAGGGCACCGCAGAACAGAACGGCTCGCGGATCCCGATCGTCGCCAAGGTCGAGAAGCCTCAGGCCGTCGCGAACATCCGCGAGATCGCCGATGCCGCGGACGTCGTGATGGTGGCCCGTGGCGACCTCGGCGTTGAGATGGACATCGCGCAGACGCCGGTCGCTCAAAAACAGATCATCGAGGCCTGTCGTTGCGCGGGCACCGCGGTCATCGTCGCGACCCAGATGCTCGAGACGATGATCACCTCGGCCAGCCCGACGCGAGCGGAGGCCTCGGACGTCGCGAACGCTGTTTTCGATGGTGCGGATGCGGTGATGCTCTCGGGTGAGACCGCTGTCGGCGAGCACCCGGATCTCGTCGTCGACACGATGACGCGCATTATCCGGGCCGCGGAGGACCGCCTTGCTGATCTGCCGCAGCGTGCTACGCCGCCGCCGATCTTTGCCCAGCAGAAATCCCGCGTTGCCGCGATCGCGCATGGCGCCTGGCACATCGGGGCGGACTTCGGCGCAGAGCTCGTGGTCGCGTGGTCGCAGCAGGGCACCAGCGCCAGGTTCCTGAGTCAGAACAACTTTCGCATCCCGATCGTGGCGTACTCGTCCGACGAGCGCTTCACACGCCGAATGGCGCTCCTGGGCGGCGTGAGCCCTCTTCGCCGGGATCCGCCGGGCGGGTTTTCAGAATTCGTGAAACTGGTCGAGCATGACCTTGTCTCGATCGGCTGGGCGAAACCGGGCACGAAGATCGTGATTCTCGGCGGTGAGCCCTTCGGCAAGCCCCATTCGACTTCGAGCGTGGTGGCCCACATCGTCCGCGAGCCGGAGTGAGCACGCCCGGCGTACGCTGAGGGCATGACGCAACTCCACCGCACCGCGGCGATCCTGAGCATCGGCGACGAGATCACGCTCGGCCAGAAGCTCGACACCAACTCGAAATGGCTCGCGGACCGGCTGACAAACCTTGGGATCACCGTCTCGATCAAGATGACCGTGCCCGATGACCTCCCCTCGCTCGCGGCTCGCTTTGCTGAATTGGCAAATGCGCATAATCTGGTCCTCTCGACGGGCGGACTCGGCCCGACCGCCGACGATCTCACGCGCCATGCGCTTGGCAGGGCGATGGGCGACGAGGTCGTCGAGGACGCCGAGGCGCTCAAGCAATTGCTTGAGTGGTTCGAGGGGCTTGGTAAACCCATGCCGAATGCGAACCGGGTGCAGGCGATGCGGCCAAGCTCGGCTACATGCCTCTCGAATGAGAAGGGGACCGCGCCGGGTTTGCACGCAGCTTTCTCGGGGGCGGATGTCTTCTGCATGCCCGGCCCGCCGCGCGAGATGCATCCCATGGTCGAGCGTTTCGTGGTGCCCCGGCTCAAGACGGACCGCGTGGTGATGACGCGTGTGCTGCCCACCGTTGGTCTCGGGGAGTCGGCGATCGCGGACCGATTGGGCGAACTCATGGACCGCGAGCGCAACCCGCTCGTCGGGACGACAGCCTCGGCCAGTATCGTGACGTGCCGAATCCGATACGAAGGCAACGACCAGAGTGAGGGGCAGCGACTGCTCGACGAGACCG
>MDTD01198974.1_pt1 | contig 17807 bp, 21 predicted proteins | sample 811221 | NCBI WGS metagenome assembly MDTD01 (sample SAMN05326646, study PRJNA326480) | marine metagenome | isolation source: seawater | place: Pacific Ocean: South West | collected 2011 | reverse complement strand
CAAAACTGGGAAAATAATAAACTTAACGAAAAATGGAGAGAATTATTCAAAATTAAACAAGAAGTTAACGTAGCCATTGAACAAAAAAGATCAGTTAAAGAAATTGGGTCAAGTTTAGAGGCAGAGGTAGAAATATTAACAAATAGCAAAAATTTTGATCTTATGGAAAAGTTAGACTTAGCTGAGTATTTTATCACTTCTAAGGCTATTAAAATTAAAAATAAAAATAATGATGATGAAAATAAGATTTTAGTTAAAAAAGCGGTTGGTAAAAAATGTCCGAGGTGTTGGAAAATTTTAGAAAATAACTGCGAGAGATGTGAAAAGGCTGGCAAAGAAACTATTTAACAAATGAGTTTTATATATACCCTAAAAAATAAATTTTTAACTAAAAACAACTTTTTTGCTTTTGTGTTAATCTTTATAATTTTTTTTTTAGATCGTTTTACTAAAGAGAAAATATTAGAACATTATATGGATGGCAGTGTATTATTTATTAATGATTATCTAAACTATTCTTTAGTTTGGAATACAGGAATAGGATTTGGGCTATTCAGTTTAGATGCTAATATATATTACCACCTTATTTCTTTACTAATTTTTTTGATAATAATTTTTTTGTTATTTTTAATCATTAGATCAAATTTTTTAGATAAAATGTTTTTTTCTCTTATTCTTGGTGGTGCGTTAGGTAATCTTTACGATAGAGTTATTTATTTTGCTGTTCCTGATTTCATAGACATTCATTATAAAGATTATCACTGGTTTACTTTTAATATTGCAGATATATTTATAACAATTGGAATAATACTACTTTTAACTAAAGACCTAATAATAGAAAAAAAATGAAATCAAAAAATATTTTTATACCATTAGTTTTTTTAAGTTTATTTTTGATATCATGTACTGGTTTTTCCGACGCGGGAAAAGTCCTTAGAAATGAAAAAAGAACTACCGATGAATTTCTCATCAAAAAGACAGAGCCTTTAACACAACCACCAGACTTCAAAAAAATTCCTGAGCCAGGATCAATCAAAAAAGAAAATGACAAAGAGATAATTGAAAAAATTCTTAATTTGCCAGAGAAGAGCGATAGTAAACCAGGGAAATCATCAACAACGGAACAATCTATTCTGAAACAAATTAAAAAATGAAAAAAAACAAAAATAATTTAATCTTTAAAGACTCTATATCACAAAAAAATACGAACCTTAGAGATTTACAAAAAAGTAAAAAAATAATAAATCAATATTTAGCTAATATTATTAAAGATTTAAATAAAAACATAAATATTTTTCATACCTTTAGCAATAAATTTAAATTAAATTTTAACAAAAAGGATCTAAATAAATTTAATAAATTTAAAACAGTTGTTATAATAGGAATGGGAGGATCAATATTAGGAGCAAAAGCGATATATAGTTTTCTAAAATATAAAATTAAAAAAGAATTTTTTTTCCTTGATAATTTAGATACTAAAAAAATTTTAGAAATAAATAAAAATATAAACGTTGACAAAACATTGTTTATTGTAATTTCAAAATCTGGAAATACTCTCGAAACTTTAATAAACTTAAATTTAATTAAAAGTAAAAATAAAAAATCCAAAAATTTTATTGTCATTACTGAAACTAAAAAAAGCGCTTTAAGTAGTTTTTCTAAAGAATTCAATATTTTAAAAATTAATCACAGAAATTTTATTGGAGGTCGATATTCTGTTTTGTCAGAAGTTGGAATGTTACCAGCTTATTTAATGAATTTGAATATTAATAAATTAAGAAAAAATTTATCTAAAAATTTAGATACAAAAAAAAGAAAATATTTTTCACAAATTGTCCCTTTGATTTCAAATATTTACTCAAAGAAACAATTGAACACAATTGTACTATTAAATTATTGTCCGGAACTAAACGAGTTTCTTTTTTGGTATCAACAATTATTGGCAGAGAGTTTAGGTAAGAAACAAAAAGGTCTAATTCCAATAATCTCTACAGCACCTAAAGATAATCATAGTTTACTTCAGTTATATTTAGATGGCCCTAAGGATAAAATTTTCTATATATTTAATGGTACTTCAAATAACAAATTAAGAATTAAAAAAAATTACTTTAAAAACTCATTCGATTTTATCAATAATAAAGAAATTAAAAAAATTTTAGATGCCAAAAAAGAATCGTTTATAAAAGCTTTAAAAGACAAGGATATTTCCTATAGAGAATTTAATATTAATAATCTTGACGAGGAAACTATTGGAGAGATGTTCGCCTATTTTATGATTGAAACAATTTTAATCGCAAAGTCTATCGGTGTTGATCCTTTCAATCAGCCTGCTGTGGAAAAAGTAAAAATTTTAACAAAAAAATATTTATACTAAAAAGGAACCAAAAATTATTTTCGATCTGCCATAATTTTTTACTAAATTAATTTTCATAATTTGAGAAAGATCATCATTCGTTTTTTTTTCTCTATGAATTATAATTAAATGATTTTTACTAAATAGGTTCAAATTTTTAATAGTTTTTAGTTCATTCACGAAATCATTTTCAGCAAAAGGTGGGTCTAAAAATATTATTTCAAATTTGTTTTCGGCAATTTTTTTTAAAAACAATTTGATTTCACCTTGAAAAATTTTAGCAAAATTTTCAATCTTTAAATTTTTAAGATTTTTTAAAAGAATTTCAAAAGTTTGTTTGTTTTTTTCTATAAAAGTAATCTTTTTAGCACCTCTTGAGATGCACTCGATTCCAAAAGATCCAATTCCTGAGTAAAGATCTAATATGTTTGAACCGACTAGATTAACTTTACATAAATTTGAATGAAGAATTACATTAAATATATTCTCTTTTACCAAGTCCCTTAAAGGTCTTGTGATTGGAGTATTTATAAATTCAATTTTTTTTCCCTTAAGAAATCCACTTATTATTCTCATTTTTTATCAATTACTCTCCATCCAATATCTTTTCTAAAAAAACCATGTTTCCAATTTATTAACTTAAGAATATCAAAGATATTTTTTCTTATTTTTAAAAAGGATTTTCCTAAGCAAGTTATATTTAATACTCTACCCCCACTTGAAAAATATTTGCCATTTTCGATTTTGGTTCCAGCGTGGAATACAAAAGCTTTTTTCTTTGACTTAAAATTTTCAAGTTTTTTAATTATTTTGTTTTTTCGGTATTTACCTGGATAACCTTTTGCACACAAAACAACAGTCATACACTTGTCCTTTTTCCATTTTATTTTAATTTTATTAAGTTTATTATTGATGGTTGCTTTAATAATTTCCAAAATATTAGTTTTAAGTCTTGGCAAGATTACCTGGCATTCTGGATCTCCCATTCTAACATTATACTCAATTAAAAAGGGTTCATCATTTTTTATCATGAGACCAACATACAAAAATCCTGAATAAGGTTTACCTTTTTTCTTTAAAGCTAAGAGTGTGGGTCTGACAATTTTTTTTAAAATTTTTCTTTCAATTTTTTTATTAATAATTGGAGCAGGAGAATACGCACCCATTCCACCTGTATTAACGCCTTTCTCATTTTCACCAACACGTTTGTGATCTTGTGCAGAACCAATAAATGCAAAACTATTTTTATCGACTATTAAAAAGTAACTTGCTTCTTCACCATCTAAAAATTCCTCAAGCACTAGCTTTCGTGAACTTTTAAATTTTCCATTAAAAATTTCTTTACTTATTTTTTTTACTTCGTTTAAAGATTTACAAATTGTAACACCCTTTCCAGCTGCCAATCCATCTGCTTTTACAACAAAAGGTTTATTATGATTTAATAAAAATTTATTTACGTCAGATATATTTTTACAAATTTTAAATCCTGCAGTAGGGATTTTGTTTCTTTTACAAAGATTTTTCATAAAAGCCTTTGATCCTTCTAATCTTGCGGCGTATTTATTTGGACCAAAAACCTTTATCCCATTTTTTTGCAAAAAATCTACAACACCGTTGACCAAAGGCTGTTCTGGCCCAACAATAACAAGTTTTATATCATAAAATTTTATTGTTTTTAAAAGATCCTTAAAGTTCAAAAAGTCAACTTTAAGATTATGTGCTATTTGAGATGTCCCCCCGTTACCTGGTATACAGTAAATTTTGTTTGCTTTATTAGACTCATAGATTTTTTTACAAATAGCATGCTCTCTACCACCACTACCTATTAAAGCAATATTCATATGAAAAAATATATTATATATTACTTATATATGAACAAAACCAAAGCTAAACTTAAATATAAAGCAAATACTTTCGAGGTTGTTGAAAAAGGAGATCATGTAATTTGTGCAGTTTCTAAAAAAGAAATATCTCTAGAAAATTTAAGCTATTGGAACGTTGAACTTCAAGAGGCATATTTTTCTCCTGCAGAGGTAAAAATAAGGTATGAGGAAATTAAAAAGAAAAAAAATTAGATTACTTCCATCTATTATGCGTCCAAATCCATTGACCAGGATCTTTTGAAATCATTTGTTCAAGTATTTTATTAAGTTGTAGTGTTATATCTAGTTTTTTAGTTTCAGTTTCTTCGTTATTAAATATTTTTATAGGCTCATACACCTCCATTTCAAATTTATCATTTTGTTTTCTAGATAAATAAACAGGAACTATATCTAAATTATACTTTAATGCTAATTGAGCAGGAAGAGTAGTTGTTAAAGCCATATTATCAAAAAAAGGTAATCTTTTACCCTCACTAACCCTTTGATCGATCATTAAAGCTATACTGAAATTATTTTTGATAAATTCTACAGTTTCTTTTACGCCTGTTATTCCTTTTTTAATTTGATTTTTACATGCATAGCTCCTTCTGAAATGTTCCATGACAGGATTTATAAAAAAATTATTCAATGGCCTGTATATTGCAGCTACTTTTAAATTTTTTTTAGAAAGTTCCATTGCCATGAGCTCAAAATTTGCAAAATGCCCTGATACAAAAATGACCGGTTTATTTTCTTTTGCTATTCTATTTATTATATTTTCTCCCCTTATAGAAATATGATTATTCGTATTTTTAAATCTTTTTAAAAATAAATATTCTACAAATGTTTTTCCGTAATTAGACCACATCTTATCTATAATTTCTTTTTTTTTTACTTCATTATATGAACCCATAAATTTATTTAAATTATTATTCACTACAGTTTTTGATTTTATAAGAGGCCCAATCTTTTTAAAAAGATAAGAAAAAATCTTTCTACTTATTTTAAGGCCTAATAATTTAATTAATAATAGAAAAAAATAAATCAAAATAGCCTGAAGAAAATATTTTAGTTTTTTAATCATAAATTAATTTTGATTTCCTTAAAAAAATTTTCCCTTTTAAGAATTTCAAGTTTTACTGGCAAAAATTTGATTTCATCAATTTTATGATGTTTTATTCTAAAAAAATCTTTTTCTGTTGTAACAATTTCTAAATTATTTTTCTTTGCATAGTTTAATAAATTATGTAATTCTTTAAGAGAATATTCATAATGATCAGGAAACGATATGTGCTTTACAATATTGAATTTATTTTTTTTAAGTAAATCAAAAAAATTTTCTGGATTCCCAATACCCGCAAATGCTAACAAATTTTTATTTTTTAAAGATTCATTATTAATCAGTGAATACTTTGAATAATAAATGACAATATCTTTTGAAATATTGTTGATTTTTGATTCCAAATTTTCATTTTTATTTCCGTTAATCAAAACTATTTTACATTTTTTTAATGATGACAAAGGTTCTCTTAATGGACCTGATGGCAAAGTCATTTCGTTTCCATATAATTGTTTTTCGTTAAAACATATAATGTTTAAATTTTTAAAAATAGAGCTATCTTGAAATCCATCATCTAAAATTATAACGTCAAAATTATTGGATATTGCCTCATCGATTCCCTTTTTTCTAGTTTGGCTAGCTATTAAGTTTATGCCTTTATTTTTAATCATGTTGTGTTCGTCGCTATGTGCTTTATAGAATTTTTTTATAATGACAGGATTTTTTCCATGGCTTTTTAAAAAATTGGCAATTTCAATTGATAAAGGCGTCTTTCCCGTTCCACCAATATAAATATTCCCTATACAAATCACAGGAATATTAAATTTTTCTTCTTTTATAATAACACTATTGATTTGACGAATTAATTGAAGAATAATTGATATAGGTAACAAAATATAGGATATTAGGTTTTTATTGCTCCAAAACTCTGGTTTATAAATTTTCATTTTTTTAAAATATTTTCTATTTCCGAAACAGTATTATTTAATACTTTGAATCCATAAAGGTCTAATTCTTCAATTTTTTTATTATCAAGCTCTCTTTTATGATCTAAAAAAAATAAAAGTTTGCTAGTTAATTCCTCAGTATTTTTTACTTGAATAGAGATATCATATGATTTCAATAAATTATAAATTTCATTGAAGTTATAAACAAAAGGGCCGTGAAAAACCGTACATCCTTTTTTTGCTGCCTCTATAGGGTTTTGACCACCAACATGCTCTAACTCTTTTATAAGTGACTTTCCTATAAATACATTTTTACAATAAGAAAAATATTTTTGAAGAGATCCAAAGGAATTTATTATCAAAACTTCAATATTTGATTTTATTTTCTCATCGGTATTTAAAACTTGAGACTTCAATTTTAATTTATCACTTAATTTTTTAATATCATTAACTCTATGAATATGTCTTGGAACAATTATTGTGAGCAAATTTTTGAATTTTTTCTTAACTTCTAAATGAGTTTTCAAACATAAAAGCTCTTCTCCTTCATGAGTGCTTGCAGCACACCATGTTTTATATTTACCTAATGTGACAAGATCATCATTACTAAAATTAACAGTATTACTATTTACACAAAACTTTAAGTTTCCCAAATTCTTGATATTTTTTACTTGGAGATTTTTTAAATTTTCTTGAGTTTCAAGATTTGATGTTAAACATAGATCAAAACTATTAAAAACTTTTTTTGAAAAATTTTGAAATTTTTTCCATTTTTTGAAAGTTTTTTCGGTTATCCTTCCGTTGACTAACACCAGTGGAATTTTTCTTTTTTTTATTTCTATAAGAAAATTTGGCCAAATTTCTGAGTCAACGAAGCAAACCAAGTTTGGTTTCCAGAGTTCTAAAAATTTTTTTACTAAATGATTTGAGTCTAATGGAAAAAAACGGTGATTTATATTTTTAAAGTTTTTTAATTCTTTTTCTAATAAATTCGAGGAGCTCAAAGTGACTGTTGTTATTAAAAAATCAAGGTCTTGATTATTTTCATTAAGTTTTTTTATTAACGGAATAATACTAAGAGTTTCTCCAATACTGGCAGCATGAAACCAATAAAGTTTCTTTAAAACGTTTCTATTGGATTTAAATGATGATGAAAAAATTTTTTCTTTATATCTTTCTTTATGTTCTTTATTTATTATTTTTCTAAAATAAATAAGGCCGATAAATAATGGAAAGAACAAAAAAGTTAAGGAACGATAAAAAAATAACATTAAATTTATTTTAATTGTTTTTGATACAAAGACTTATACTCATTACAATTTTTTATTAATTGGTCATGACTTCCAAAGTCCACAATCTCTCCATTTTTAAGTACAAAAATTTTGTCAGCATTGTGAATTGTTGATAGTCTATGAGCTATTACTAATGTAGTCTTATTTTTTGTTAAGTTAGTAATTGCGTTTTGAACTATTTCCTCTGAGTCAGCATCTAATGAGGAAGTTGCTTCATCCAAAAGAATAATGGGAGATTTTTTAAGAATAGCTCTGGCAATAGATATTCTTTGTTTTTGGCCGCCTGACAATCTAATTCCATTTTCTCCAATTAAAGTTTCATATTTTTTTGGTAATTTTTCAATAAATTCATCAGCTGCTGCAAATTTACAAGCTGTATTAATCTCATCATCTGTTGCATCTACTTTTGCGTAAGCGATGTTATTTTTAATAGTATCATCAAATAATATGACGTCTTGACTTACTAAGGAGATATTTTTTCTCAAGGAATTTAATGAAATTTCTTTAATATTTTGATTGTCTATAAGAATTTTACCACTTTGCGGATCATAAAATCTTGGAAGTAAATTTATTATTGTACTCTTTCCAGCTCCACTGTGACCAACAAAGGCAGTCATAGAGTCGCCTAAGATCTCCATGTTTATATTTTTGACAGCTTTTTTTGATGTATTTTTATAATTAAAACTCACATCTTTAAATTTAATATTACAATCTTTAATATTTAGTTCTGGTAAATGACCCTCTTGCTTTATTTCAATAGCGGCATCTATTACTGAAAAAATTCTTTTTGCGGCAGCTGAGCCTTGATACGCTACCATGTTTATAGTTGCTAAAGATCTGATAGGTTGGTAAGCGAGCATCATAGCTGCTAAAAATGAAAAAAAATTGTTAACTTCTAGCTCACCTGCTGATATTAGCTGTCCAGAATAAAAGATGAAACCAGCTATCATAATTCCGGTTAATGTTTCCATTATTGGCTGAGCCCTTATCATTACGCTACCAATTTTAATACTTTTATTAACTAATTCGTCAATAATTCTTCCTGCGTTTTCTTTTTCTAACTCTTCTTTTTGATAAATTCTTATCATTCTTGAACCTTTAAAGATTTCAGAAAGAAAAGCTGTAAGGCGTCCCGAAATTTCTCCAGCCTCTCCTGTTACTTTACCCATTCTTTTACCTAAATTTTTTGCAAATGCAGCTGCTAATGGCATCATCAAGATTGCAAAAAAAGCAAGCTTCCAATTTTGGTAAAACATTAAACCAACTAAAAATATTACTGAGAAAGTATCTTTCATCAAATTTAAAATACCCGTGCTTGCGAGAACCTCAATTTGATGTGAGTCAAAAGTTATATTTGAAATATAATGACCAGAGTGTCTATTATCTAAAGATTGAACATCAGATACAAGAATATTTTCAGCAACTTGTTTTTGAAGTTCACCAGAGCAAAACGCTCCAACCTTTATTACATTTATTCTAGCAAAATACAAAGAAAGCCCTTTAGCCGTAAATGTGATTATGATCGCAATCGGAATTAGCCAAGCTAAAGTTTTGTCTTTATCAATAAATATTTTTTTAACTGCTGGATCTAAGAGCCATGCGATAGAGGCAGTGCTTCCTGCTACTATAAGAGATAAAACAAAAGAAAAAAAGATACGTTTTAAATGTTTTTTTATATATCCTTTATATAATCTTTTTAAAATAATAATAAGTTCGTCAAACTTCATTTCAAATAAATTTTAGTTTATAAAAATAATTCCAAAAAATAACACCAAACCTGAAATATTATTCAATTTAAATGCTTCCAAACATTTTTTTGGGTTATCTTTTTTAAATTTTATTACTTGATAGATCAAAGTTAAAAAAAATATTGCAATAATAAATGTAAAACTATTTAAGCCTAATTTATTATGAAATAAATAAATCAAAAAAATTGAACTTAGAAAGTAGCAAAAAGTTACAAAGAATTTGATGTTATTTTTAAATTTGATTGATGTCGATTTCATTCCAATTATTTCGTCGTCTTCAACGTCTTGAACTCCATATATGGTGTCATACCCCAATGTCCAAAATATGGCTGACAAATAAAGGACAATAATTTCAAAGGAAATATAACCTGTTATTGATGTCCAAGCCATTATTATTCCCCAATTAAAAGTTAATCCTAAAAATAATTGTGGCCAATAAGTGAATCTCTTCATGTAAGGATATGAAAATGCCAAAATCATTGAACCTAACCCCAATGCAATTGTATAATTATTAAATTGAATTAAAATCATAAATGCGATTGCACAAAGCAAACAAACGTAAATAAGGGACCTTTTTACAGAAATTAAATTAGCCGCTAACGGCCTTTTTTTTGTTCTTTGAACCTTTTTATCTATGTCTTTATCAACAATATCGTTGACTATACATCCAGCACTTCTCATTAATACTGCTCCAAGAAAATATAAAATTAAGAAGTATAAAAATTTATTTAAATTTTGGTCAATATTGTAAGCGTAAGCCAGTCCCCAAGCGCAAGGCCAAAAAAGGAGCATAAAACCAATAGGCTTGTTAAGCCTTGTGAGATTAATAAATATTCTTAGTTGGTTCATTTAAATATGTCTTGTAAATATCAAACACAAATTACATAATCAATTTGATTCGTTATGGATGTTGATTATACAGTTGCTGCATTAATGTTTCCGGCTATACCGCTTATAATGACTGTTTATAGTAACAGGTTTCATACATTAAGTGCGTTAATTCGTAAGCTTCATGATGAATATGTTTTTGAAAAACATATACCGCCAGAGTGGGAGAAACAATTACACAATCTTAATGGTAGGACAAATCTCTTAAAATATACAATGGGTTTCGCAAGTTTTGGATTTTTATTTAACATGCTAACTGTTTTTGCTCTTTACCTCGATATTTTACTTATGGCTAGATTGATATTTGCGGCTTGCTGTTTATGTATGATCATATCAATATTTCTTTTTTTACAAGAGATAAGACTTTCAAATAAAGCTTTAAAATTTCATCTTAGTGATATGAAGTCTATGAGTGATGATTTTGATTAGGAACTATCTTTTTAAATACTTGTAAATTTGTTTTTTTTTATTAAATAAGACTCTTCAAATCTTTCAAGCTGCGAATGTGACATTCTTTTTCTTAAATCAGAAAGGTTTATATTTTTCCACTCTTCTGAAGTATTTTGATCTTTCCAAATCTTTTTTTCTGAATTATTTCTGGCACAACCATAACAAAGACCAGTTTCAGGATCATTCTTACAAATACTTATGCAAGGTGATGGAATATTTTGACTTTTCATTATGGAACTAAAATTGCTGGTCCAATAATTTTTCTTGACTCAAGATCCTTGTGTGCCTGAACGGCTTCTTTTAACTTATACTCTTTAAATATTTTAACTTTTACTTTTCCGTATTTTATTTTTTCAAATAAGTCTTTTGATGCCTCATTTAACTCTTGCGAGTTACTTAGATATTGTCCCATTGAAGGTCTTACAAAAAACAATCCCTTAGGTTGCAATAATTTAGGAACATCTATAGGTGATAACGGACCAGAAGCATTTCCAAAAGAGACCATCATCCCTCTAGTTTTCAAACAATTAAGAGATTTTTCAAAAGTTTCTTTTCCTACACCATCATACACTACATCAACACCTTCGTTATTTGTAATCTCGAGAACTTTTTGATCAAAGTTTTCTTTTTTGTAATTTATAACAAAATCACATCCATTTTCTTTAGCGATCTTAATTTTTTCATCTGATCCAACAGTGCCAATTAATTTGCAACCAATACTTTTTGCCCATTGTGAAAAAATTTGTCCAACGCCCCCAGCAGCAGCGTGAAATAAAATGGTATTTCTTGCACTTACTTTGAAAGTTTTATTTAAAAGATAAAAAACTGTAAGACCTTTAGTCATTATACAAGCAGCAATTTTGTGTGAAATACCGTCAGGAATTTTTACAGCAATATTTTCAGGTATATTTCTTTCCTCTGAATAAGAACCTAAAGGGGGTGCAGCATAAGCAATATTATCTCCTTTACTAAAATTTTTTACTTCTGAACCTATTTCTTGAATTATTCCAGCTCCTTCTAAACCAATACCGTGAGGTAATTTTACCGGATAAAGTCCACTTCTGTGGTAAGTATCGATATAGTTTAATCCTATTGCTAAATTTTTAATTTTAATCTCATTTGGACCAGGATCCCCTAAAGTAGCTTCATTGACCTCTAAAACTTCAGGACCACCATTTTTTTTTACAATAATTTTTTTTGGCATCAGTATTTTGCAAAAGTTCCATCATTGTAATCTTTTATTGCTTGTAGGATTTCTTGTTTGGTATTCATAACAAAAGGCCCACCTCTTGCTATAGGTTCATTAATCGGTTTTCCAGCAATAAATAAGAATCTACTATTTTTTCTAGCTGAGATATTTAAACTATCCCCTTTTTCTAAAAGTATCAAAGTTGAGTCTTTTATTGTTTCATGGTTTTTTGTACCAATTTTTATATCTCCCCGTAGTAAATAAACAAAAGAATTGTGAGTATCTGGAACATCAATATCTATTTTTTTTCCATCCTTTAGTTCAATATCAAAATATATTGGTTCAACATTATGACCTTTGACAGGTCCTTCAACGTTACCAAATTTACCTGAAATGAGATTGATAGATTTGTCTTCGTCTTTAAATTGGGTTATTTGATCCGAACTGATGAAATCGTATTTCGGTTTGTTCATTTTCATTTTTGCTGGCATATTAATCCACAATTGAAATCCTAATAACTTTCCATCAGCCATTGCTGGCATTTCAGAATGAATTATTCCCCTACCTGTTTTCATCCACTGCACATCTCCGGGTCCCATAGTTCCTTTTGAACCAGTGCTGTCTTGATGCTCAAAAGCACCATTTAACATGTATGTAACAGTTTCAATTCCTCTATGAGGGTGTGGAGGGAAACCTGCTAAATAATCGTCTTTATTTTCCGATCCAAATTCATCTAACATTAAAAATGGATCTATATAGTCTGCTTCAGGAGTTCCAATACTTCTTTTTAATTTTACCCCAGCACCATCAGAGGCATTCAAAGCTTTTACAATTTTTTTAATTTCAATTTTTCCCATGGACAAATATTAACGATTAAACTAAATCTAGCAACTGCGTTAAATTGTTTACCTCATTTTTTGGCTTATAATCTAAATTATCAAAAATATTATTACCTCTATTTACCCAGATTGAGTTAAATCCAAAATTTCCACCACCAGATACATCCCAAGTGTTTGAACTTAAAAAAACAATCTCATGATTTTCTAAGTTGTATTTTTTTACAGGAATTCTGTAAACTCTTTCACTGGGTTTAAAAATTCCAACTTCCTCAATAGAGAACAAATCATCAAAATATTCCTCTAAATTATTTTTTTTTACTAATTCCTCTAAAAGTTTTGGTGTTCCGTTTGAAAGAATTGCAAGTTTAAATTTTTTTATTTTTAAACTTTTCAAAACATTTTTTACTTCAGGAAAAGGGGATAACACTCTATACAGGCTCAGTAATTCACTTCTCATTTGCGTATCAATTTTAAAAACTTTCATTGATTTATCTAAACTATCTTCAGTTATCTGCCAGAAGTCTTTATGTCTTTTCATTAAACTTCTAAGCCAAGTATATTCAAGTTGAGTTGTGCGCCAATAGTTTGCAAACTCTTCCCAAGAATTACCAATTTTTTTTTTACACTTTTCAGCCGCAGAGTTTACATCAAATAAAGTACCGTAAGCGTCAAAAACTATTGCCTTAGCATTCATCTCTTATTTTACGTTGTGAGATCCATCACAAAGCGGCGGATCTTTAGTAAGTTTACAAGTGCAAAAAAATACTTTTTTTGATTGGTCTGCTTTATAAACTAATGGAACAAAATTTGTTCCCTTGTGTGATCCATCGCAGAAAGGTTGTTTAGAACTTTTTCCACAGGAGCACCAGTAATATGATTTTCCCTCAATAACATTTATCCCGATCGGTGCATCGCCTGCTCTAAAAGTCTTTGACATAATTTAGTTCTTTATTAATTAATTTAGGTTTATTTTTAGTGTATAAAATATCAATGTATGAGCAATATTAGATTATTTCACCCAAATAGTATAGTTGAAAATTCAACGAGCTTGCTATCAAAAGATCATACTCATTATGTGATAAATGTAATGCGGTTAAAAAGAGGATCTAAAATTAATTTTTTTAATAAAGACGGTGAATGGCAAAGTGAAATAATTTTTTTAGAAAAAGATAGAGCTGAGGTAAAATTTTTGAATAAAATTATAAGAGATCCAGAGGAAGAAAAAAATATTGAACTTGCAATTTGTTTAGTTAAAAAAACTCCTATGGAATTAATTTTTCAAAAAGCAACAGAGCTTGGGGTTTCTAGGATTATTCCAGTTATTTCGGAAAGGACAGAAATAAAAGATTTAAATTACGAGAGGGCAAAAAAAATTGTTGTTGAGGCAACTGAGCAATCAAATCAACTATTACCACCTGAAATTCAAGATATTGTTAAACTAAAAGATCTAATTGGTAATATTAAAAGTAATACGAAGCTTTTTTTTGCAGATGTAAATTCTAAAAATTATTTAAGAAACGAAGATTTGAAAAATGATACAAAAAAAATAATTTTAGTTGGACCTGAAGGAGACTTTTCTCCATCTGAGCGAGAATTAATACTGTCAAATGCTAGTACAACACCATTCTCCATATCAAAAAATATACTGCGAACCGATACTGCTGTGATAAGCGCTATTTCCTTAGTAAATTTTATCAAAAGAAATCATTAATTGTCGCATCCAATGAAATTGTTAATTCATTAAAATGGTATATAAAAATCTTATGCATAAAATAGCTGTTTACATATTATTTATTGTTTTCCCTTCTTATCTTTTGGCTGAACAACCTAGAGATTGGCAATTTGGTTTTTCAAAAACTGCGTCTAAGTCAATGGATGATATTGTATGGCTTCATGACTTTATTCTATTACCGATTATTGCAGCGATTACTGCTTTTGTTTTATTTTTAGTAATTTATAGCTGTATACGATTTAGAGCTTCTAGAAATCCAACCGCATCAACTACTACACATAACACAATGATAGAAATTATCTGGACACTAGTTCCATGTATTATCTTGATAGTTATCGCAGTTCCATCTTTTAAAATTTTATACTCCCAAGATAAAATTCCGCCTGCTGATGTAACTATAAAAGCAGTAGGATATCAGTGGTACTGGGGATATGAATATCCGGATGAAAATATAATTTTTGATTCATATATGGTTTCTGAAGAAGATCTTAAACCAGGGCAACCAAGACTTTTAACAGTCGATAATGAATTATACGTGCCAGTGAATAAAGTTGTAAAGGTAATGATAACAGCAAATGATGTTTTACACGCCTGGGCGTTACCATCATTTGGCGTTAAAAGAGATGCCGTTCCAGGAAGAATTAATGAAACTTGGTTCAGAGCTGACAGAACTGGAACTTTTTATGGACAATGCTCAGAGCTTTGTGGAATAAAACACGCATTTATGCCAATTACGGTTAATGTAGTTTCTGAAGAGGATTATAATAAATGGTTAAATGAAGCTAAACAAAAATTTGCAAAATATGATAAATCTAATATTAGATTAGCAAAAAAAATAAACTTGGAGAATTAATTAATGTCATCAATTACAGCAGATTCACATCATCATACTCCTTACGGTTGGAGAAGATGGGCATACTCAACAAATCATAAAGATATTGGAACAATGTATTTAATCTTTGCAATTGTTGGAGGATTAATTGGTTCAGCTTTCTCTATTTTAATGAGGATCGAGTTAATGTATCCGGGTGATGGAATCTTGGGTGGAGATCATCATTTGTATAATGTTTTAGTAACAGGTCATGGATTGTTAATGATATTTTTTATGGTTATGCCAGCTTTGATCGGAGGATTTGGAAATTGGATTGTACCACTCATGATTGGAGCTCCGGATATGGCTTTCCCAAGAATGAACAACATTTCTTTTTGGTTATTGCCGGTTGCTTTAATTTTATTGATAGCCTCTATTTTTGTTGGTGGTCCTCCAGGGCAAACTGGAGTTGGAGGCGGCTGGACAATTTATCCACCACTCTCGTCTAAGACCGGTCAACCAGGTCCAGCTATGGATCTTGCAATTCTAAGTTTACACTTAGCAGGCGCATCCTCAATTTTAGGTGCAATTAATTTTATTACAACAATTTTAAACATGAGAGCTCCAGGTATGACGCTCCATAAAATGCCGTTATTTGCTTGGTCGATCCTTGTTACTGCTTTTTTACTTTTACTTTCTCTACCAGTTTTAGCAGGAGCAATCACAATGCTTTTAACAGATAGAAATTTTGGTACAGCTTTTTTTGAAGCACAAACAGGCGGCGATCCAATTTTGTTTCAACATTTATTCTGGTTTTTTGGTCATCCAGAAGTGTACATCTTAATTTTACCAGGATTTGGATTAATTAGTCACGTTATATCTACCTTTTCAAAAAAACCAATTTTTGGTTATTTAGGCATGGCTTACGCGATGGTTGCAATTGGTGTTGTTGGTTTTGTTGTTTGGGCTCATCATATGTATACAGTTGGTCTCGATACCGATACAAAGGCGTATTTTGTTGCTGCCACAATGATAATAGCGGTTCCAACCGGAATTAAAGTTTTTTCTTGGATTGCAACAATGTGGGGAGGTTCAATAAGCTTTAAGACACCGATGTTATGGGCAATAGGCTTTATTGTTTTATTTACGTTGGGAGGTGTGACTGGTGTAGTTCTTTCTAGCGCAGGTGTTGATACAGCTTTACATGATACTTATTACGTTGTAGCACATTTTCATTATGTCCTTTCTTTAGGGGCTGTGTTTGCAGTTTTTTCAGGATTTTATTATTGGTTTAGTAAAATGTCAGGTTATGAGTACTCTGAATTTTTGGGGAAATTACATTTTTGGTTAACATTTATCGGAGTAAATTTAATTTTCTTTCCACAACATTTTTTAGGTTTAGCAGGAATGCCAAGAAGATATGTTGACTATCCAGATGCGTTTGCTGGTTGGAACTATGTTTCTTCAATAGGATCTTATATTTCAATAATTGGTTTGGCTGTATTTTTTATAAATTTGATATATTCATTTAGTAAAAAAAGAGCAGCTGAACAAAACCCATGGGGAGAAGGTGCTACTACACTTGAGTGGACGGTTTCATCACCACCACCATTTCATACTTTTGAAGAGTTGCCTAAGATAAAATAAATTGAGCGAAATAGTTTTAAAATCAAAAAGTTCTAAAGTAAGTTTAGCTTACAATTTTCAATCTTTTTTTAATTTAATGAAACCCAGGGTAATGTCTCTTGTTTTATTTACATGCATGGTTGGCATGTTAATAGCACCAACCAGCGTGTCATTTTCTATTTCAGCAATATCATTAGTAGCGGTAGCAATAGGATCGGGAGCAGCAGGTGTTCTTAACATGTGGTACGAGGCAGATCTAGATGCTTTGATGAGCCGAACATGTCTTAGACCTATACCAGCTGGAAAAGTGAAAAGAGAACAAGCTTTATTATTTGGAATAGTGTTGTCATTCATTTCAGTGGCAATGCTATATTATTTTACAAATTTAATTTCATCAATTTTATTAGCCTCTACCATTGCTTTTTATTTTTTCATTTACACAGTTTGGCTAAAAAGAAAGACTTCTCAGAATATTGTCATTGGCGGAGCTGCAGGAGCTTTACCTCCAGTGATCGGATGGACTATTGCAACTGGTACAATTTCCATTGAACCAATAATTTTATTTTTAATAATTTTCTTTTGGACTCCGTCGCATTTTTGGGCCTTAAGTTTATATAAATCAGGAGATTACAAAAAAGCCAAAATTCCAATGCTTCCAGTAATTTCTGGAACAGGGACAACTAAACTTAATATTTTGGTTTACTCTATAATAATGTTCCCTATAGTTGTCTCTCCATACTTCTTTGATTTTGGCAGTTCGTTTTACTTAATATTTTCATCAGCAATGACACTTTATTATATTTTTCTATGCTATGAATTGTTCAAAACTAAAAATACAAAAAAAACAAATATTTTAGCTAGAAAGGTTTTTGTTTATTCGATTTTCTACTTATTTGCTCTATTTGTATTAATCTTATTAGATAATTTAATAGGTAGAATTTAATGAACAAAAATAAAAAAAATATTATTACCGCTATATCTTTAGTATTATTTATTATTTTTCTTTTTCT
>MDTD01055792.1_pt1 | contig 17813 bp, 16 predicted proteins | sample 811221 | NCBI WGS metagenome assembly MDTD01 (sample SAMN05326646, study PRJNA326480) | marine metagenome | isolation source: seawater | place: Pacific Ocean: South West | collected 2011 | reverse complement strand
TTTTGAACTCATTTTATTCTCTCGTTTTTTTCTTCCAGCACAATGTGCTTTTTGACTAAATCCTTTAGGATTGTTACAGTCAATACTTTTTTTATATTTATCTGACCATCCCATTACTTCTTGGGTTTCGTAGAAACTCTTATTGGTGCCTTACCTTGTCCTGGTGATGCCTTACCCCCTCTACCAGCTTTATTCTGTGCCGCTCGTTTTCTACGAGTAGCACTTGCTTTTTGTTTTTTAGTCATGCGGGAAGCTTTAGAGGCTGGAACACACTTTGCATATCCTCTTTTCTTACCACTTGTTCCACAAGGTGGATGTTTACCGGACTTATCTTTTTTACCAATGTTCACCCATTTATCCTTGAACCACTTTCTTAAATTTTCGTTTGCCAATTCTCCACAGTTTACACAAATATTATCAATGATTCTAGCCATTTGTTCCATTGTCACATTGGTATTTGTATTTTCTTTTTTAATACAATTACGATACCTACGACCAAACATAATTTTTGTCTTACGAGTAGGATGGGTCATATATCCCTTCTGACAAGCCTCATCCATAAACTTGTTGACTTTATCCAATAGATGAGGGCCTGCTGGTTCTTCACCTAGATGTCCATCCACACCGTATCCACAAGTTCCTTCTTTTATTTTTTCACTCATCTTTTTACTCCAAACTTATCCTTAGAATTAGAATTTTGTTTGTCTTTCCATTTTCGATATTGTTTTGATGTCCTTCCTTCTACTGATAGTTTTTTATTTAATTTAAGTCTTTTCTGTTTTCTCAACTTAGCAGCTTTATTCGGCATCACTCTCCGCCAGTATAAAAAGTTGCTTCAGGGTCAGTTCCGATTTCAATATTTTCAAAAATTAATAATCCTAATTGTTCCTCACCCCTATATGGATTCCAAAATTTACCGTTTGCCATACCTGAAATACTGTTGTTCTCATTTACATATATCTCTGATTGAGCAAAATCCGTATAATCCTGACTACCAATTATCTCCATATCCATCGTCTGTTCTCTTGTGTGTGATAATGTGTCCGTTGGCCCGTAGTTCAAGTAAAGACCAGCATCTATCAAATCACTATTATCCTCACCATCATTATCAACCCAAATGGCTGCATAGTGTTCTAATTCAGGTAACACCCTACCAACCTCTCTTTGAAAGTGCATCACAAGTAGTTTCTTAATCTTACCATCTTCACCGACTGATATTTCACCATAGGTGTTTATTTGACCGTAATAGGTAAACGGGTCTATTGGGTCTCCATTTACCCATAGTTGCATCATTGGTTCCTTTGTTTCTTCTACTCTGTCATCCTCACAACTAAAGAATAAAATAAAAAGTATTAGTAAAAATTTTTTCATTTAGAATCCCATAAACTGATAATTCACACCTAACTTGATATCATATGCTGGTCGTTCCCAGTAATAAAGATATCTTCCCTCGGCAAACACTCCAAGATTATCTTTTAGTTTTACTCCGAATATTGCCCCCATATCATAATCATTCCAATCCATCCACATCGATTCCATAAACATAAAATCATAGGGTTCTTTACCCTCGTCTAGATGTTTTCCGTAGTGGGTTGCGTTGTGATAGGAATGTGTCGTATGACCATAGTGAACTGGTAACCAATTACCCCAAGTATGTAACCACCAATTTTCAGCATAGTGATAAAAATCTACACCGATTACCAATGAGGTTTCATTTTGATTACCTAAATTTTTCTTGACATCTTCAATGTAATTTTCCAACATACCTGGAAAGTGATAAATAAAATATTCTCTGTCGGTGTATGCAAAAATCCTACCATCGTCATCTCTCCACAACCAATCATGTCCCCAATACTCTCCACGACCATTCCAAAAAGGCCCGTCACCTTCAACTCGAACCCATTCGCCATTTATTAATTCTAATAATTCGTCATGTTTCCAAATTGGATTTCCGTCACTATCATATCCCTCTAACATATTTTCTTGATACCACATATTGTCGTCGATACCAAATGCCTTCTCTGCGAATTGCCACCATGCACCTCTGTACCAAGTTGTGTCTAAAACCATAGCATCAAACCCGTATACCGGATGTTGTCTGTGTTTCAACCCAAGAGAAACGTGAAATTTATTTTGTAGAGCATCTGGTGTTAGATGAACTCTTAAATCACCTTGTCCGTAATTAATATCTTCCAAACCTAACTCAGTCCATCCGACCTTAACCATTATCCAATCACCTATATATCTCAACCAATATTCTTGATTGACATAATCATCACCCCATTGTCTACCCTCGGAATATTTGACGAGATACTCCCAACCTTTAACGGGTCCAAATGTAGCACTTTCGTTGGCATTTTGCTCAGAACCGTCGTACCAGACTCCACCCTTACCAGCTCCCTTTACACCTCGTTTTGGTTCATATTGAAATCTTCCAATCTTACGAAGTCCAAATGATGTTTGAAAATCAGGTTTTAATTCTCTCTCAGTCCTTTCGACTAATAAATCACCAGTGGATAGACCACCTACGATAGCAAATCTATCGTCTTGATATCGTGGAGCATTTAAACTAAAACTTGAATAAGCAGTAGAATATTTAAAGAAATCCCCAATTAAATTTTGACTAAATAAAGATGAGGATATTAACACTCCCAAAATAATTTTCTTTAACATCTGTTTTCTCCTAAATCGTAGCATTACTACAATAATAAATATCAGTTAGTGTCAAATCTTACCACAAAACTAAGTATCATTTCCTTATCGTTTTTGATAGGTTTTGCAGTTTTTCCAACAGCTAGTAATTCATTATCTTCGTTGTAAAGTCCTATTGTGGTAACATAAGTTGCAAAATGTGAGTGAGTTGCTTCACCTATGAGTTCAGTTCCAATTTCGTACTTTTCATTTTTGTATGAACTTGTTGAAAAACCTGTCAAATCATAAGGGTATCCATCATAGATTGAGTTTTTGTATATCGTATCATCGTAAGCACTTCCTGAAAAAGAAACACTACCACTTTGACCTACTTTCAAACTTCTATTAGTTGTGTGTTGGAAATCGTTCTCACCTACTGTGCATATATATTCTTGCTCATAGATTGTCTGCGTAGAATCAAACTCCATTGTAAATCCGTTAGAACCAGTCTCTATACCAACATTACTATAGGAACCAGTATCTGTAATAACTACTATTCCATAGTCATAAAAAACATTTCCCACCACAGAGCCACTATTATTTGTGTCGGGATTTCTTCTTGAAAAACTAGCACTGAAAGCTACATCATATAGGTTTCCCCTACCATCGTCTTGTAGTATTATTGTTTGGTCGGTGCTATCGTCAGTTATTCTGACTGAATCTTGTTTTATTGTTTCACCAAATAATTCCTGAGGCACAGAGATTATATTCGCCGTGTCATGAAGTTGTCTGGTAAAGGGTCTTCTTAAAATTATTTTAGATGGTTTATCAACAATATCGTAAAGGTTTCTAGTCTCAGTATAACTAATTATTGCATCGGAAGATGTAGGCACTGCTGATATATAATCAACAGAATTATCAACGAATACATTACCTATACCCTGAGAATCATTGAATGGTTCCATGTCATACATTTGTTTCAAATCTCTGTAAAACATATTATTAATCACATAATAATTAGGAATACTATAGAAAGTACTACCTGATAATGTAGTTTTAGCAGTAGACTCTCTACTCCAACCATATTGGGTAGAATCAGTTCCTTTGGATATTTGAAATGAATAGACCCCACTGCCCGTATCCTCGTTGGTCACGGTAAATGATTTGTGAACCTCAAAAGATGAGAGTAGTATGTCTGATGATTCAAGATTCTTGAATTGCATTTTGAGAACCTAATTAGAAATCGAGTTTAACTTTGATAAGTGCTTCTCTCGATGTTGATTTTAGAATCGGTTGACTTAGTTTTGCGATAGCAAGTAGTTCGTTTGAACTATTATACAGACCTACCGTGGTGATATATGTTCTTGGGTCGGTTGCTAAACCTGGTATCGTATTTTTAGTACCAGCGGCAGATTGAGTGTAATAGGTCTCGTTTGTTGTCGCGTTGAATTCATTTGAAGTTGCTCTTACAAAATAATGAGTTGAGGTAATTTCTTCCTTTCTTTTCATTTGAAAATAATTACCATCATCAATAGCATTATATATTTTTCTATTATTTCTATCATCACTATTGGAACCACTTGAGGTAATAAGTTGTAGATGACCATCTTCACTTAATTTCTCTGGATTTAAAAGTATAACACCCAAGTTTGGATAAAAAGTTCCATAGGAACCCTTAGAACCCTCTGCAGATGCAGCAGTCTTGATTGTAGTACCACCTATTAGTGAACCACTTACAACATTGTATTCTGGTGCGAAATTTCTCTGAAAATTATTCCCACCATTATTGACAGAGGAATCATCGATAAGTTTCAATAGAGAACCAGTTACTCCAGCTATATTTCCCTGACGACTTGCACTTAGATGAATCTCCCAACCACCTGGTTCAATTGCTTCTCGTATTCTAGCTCTATTTAGTACTATGGCGTAGACTTGTTTTGATGTTGTGTTATCTTGAAATGTAAAAGTAGTTGTCTCAGGTGGATTTATCAAACTATTTAGCTGTCCGAATATTGCAGCTGTCGTTCTATCACCTGTTGCTCCCTTACCACCTAACGAACCGCTACCGTCTCTATGTCCATAAGCTACTCCAAATTGTACAGATGCTGATGCATTATTTGCTGGGTCGTATCTATAGATATCTACATTGTAGTCACCCGTGTTAGTGTATTGTGTTGAGGATGTAAAGAATGTCTCTAGGGTGGATGCTCCATCCTGCCAAACCCCTGAGGTGACTATACCTATATCGGTACTTGTATCATTTTCATCGAAATTTTTATACATAATTGATTATCCTTAATTAATTATTATTATTAGTAGACGATACCACCCCCACTACCACCTCTTCCGAGGGCAGAATCTGGTGACGTACTCGTACTAGTTGTTGCTGACCTTCTAATAGTTCTTCTTCTCTTAGGACCTGTTGGGTCTTGATTCGATGCTGGGTCTGCTTTGACCGATACCGTAACAACATTGACAATACCACTTTGCATACCGATTATTGTTATTGTGGTTGTTGCTGCTGTGCTTATCGATTGAGCTACTAGGGTAGCTGTGTCACCAGTTAGTGTAACAGCGTCAGGTGTTCCTGAAAATTTTACTATATTAGTATTTTCGATTGTAAAAGAATACTGTTCTGCAGGTGCTCCTATTGTAACTGGATTAATTGATATATTAGAATTAGTATCAACATTGGAATAATTCAACGTATCGACATTTACTTGAGCTCCAGCTAGAGTTTGGTTGACTAAAAAACTTCTAAAATTAGTTCTATTAGGTGTTGCCTCTAGAAGTGACATATTTTCAATTACTGCCCCATATGAATCAGTTCCATTTGGGTGTGTGACATCATATAATGTATAATCTACTTCCTCATCACTTAGAGCAAACTTTACTATTGCAAGGTCACCACCTTCAGATAAAATTTCTCTTCCTCTTTTCGTAAGTATGGCATCTACTGTGATACTTGAATTATCTAAAAATCCCATTTTATTATCTCCAAAGATTTAAATTGTAATATAACTTAACTAAAAATAAATATCTTGAATATATATTTTTATTCATTTTTATTATTTCGGTGGTCTAAGTTGTTCGTTGACTATTGTCAAGTTACTATCAGCTGAGTCTGTTGGCACAGCAATAGTAGGTGAGGTCGTTCTAATCACAACTGGTAAATCACCATCTAAAGTTGTAAATTTTGTATTTTTTACTCCTTCGTAAAAAAGTCTTTCATAAGCTGTAGTATGTTGATACCCAGTATCTAAATCACTCTCTACTAAAGACCTTGAACTATAAAGATGTAGAAAGTTATCTAGGGAATACTTTTGACTTCTGTCAAAATCTTGAGAACTCGTATAGAAAAATTTATACTCCTTGTTAACATCAGATAATCTTTGGTCTAAAATAATTGAACCAGTTACCTCTTGAAACACCTTATCAGGTCCTCCGAATATTGTGGAACCACTAACATAAGTTGCTCTATCCTCAAGGTTGTCATTGAAATCAAACTTATATAATGATGGTAATTCGAATGACTGTATTGTTTTATCGATTGTTCCCTCAAACGTAGGATAGTCGGTTGTTATTTTTAATATTGATTGACTCTCCTCTGTATCAGGGTCATCATTGAAATGAAAATTCGTAAGATTTATCGTCTGTTCAAAATTAGGTAAAGTAAAAGACGGGTTGTTTCTCTGTACAGGACTCTTCGACCTTTCAAATATATTCGGTTCAATCACAGTACCCAAATGAGGTTTTGCTCTAGCTGGTATCAACTTTCTTATCTGTCTGAATAATGATTGGTCATAGTATTTGATTAGTCTCATGTAATCCCAAAAATTATTCTTATCAGTATACTTTTGGAAATACTGAGCAGCTATATCTCTTAGTTCAGGATATATCAGCTTAAAATTATCTCTAGGGTCACCCAGGTATTCATTGAAATCTAAATTAGCAAATGATAATATTATATCCTCATTAACCACATCTGTCGGTGAGAAATATATTCCAACCTTTGGAGAATCAAGTGGTGCAAAGTCATTAGAACTAAAATCAAACCTTTCGTTTACACTCAGTTGAGCACTACTGCCACTTAGTATATTATTTTCTAACCTGATTTTTGTAGAACTCCTTCTATTCGGGCCATAGTTGGGTATCATGGTTTTAGTCTTATCCTCAACATTTCTAAAAGTATTTACTCCACCGAATCCATTTGGTTTACCAGGTGTAGTCACAGTTTGATTAGAACTCACGTCTCGTATGGTTGAACTATCGTTGAGTGTTGTATTATCATCAAAAGAATATCTAGTCACCAGTGAAAAATAAGAAGAGGATGGTGTATTACCTATATAGGATTTCGGATTAGCAACATGATTATCGAAATACTGTTCCTCAAGTGGTTCGTTCCACAATCTGAACTCCATGACCGAACCAGTCAATTGATTACCAAACTCATCAGAACTTGAACCCCCGATGAATAAGTCACCACTTCCTGTCCATGAAGCATTATAGGATTGTGATGCTGTATTTGAACCTGATATTAACATCGATGTTTCAGATGAAAAAATAATTCTATCGAGACCTGCCTCATATTTTTTAACAAATAGTTCGTAATTGAAAGTATCACCTATTGTATCCGTATTACTTGGATTTCTAAATACGTTTATATCATCCCAGTAAATAGTCGAGCCTGGTTTCATGTTTTCTAATCGTATACCCAATTTTGCTGTCTGTGGAAACTTAATATTCTTAGTCACACTTATTTGTTTCCATTCCGTTTCGTTCAATCCAACTTGTTGTGAAGTTGCAATACCACCAGCTGAGGTGACAGAATCCGGTAATACTTTAACACTTGTTAGGTCTTCTTCCCAATTTACAACCTCTTCGTTTGAATCTAATTCAAAAATTCTAAGTCTTGCTAGTGAATCAACAAGACTTGCAGATACCTTTGCAAATGCTGAGAACGTAAACGTCTGACCCCTTACTGCATCCGTAATAGATGCCTGACTTGAACCAAAGGTTGACGAGGGGTTGTTAAAGAAAAAAGAATAGGATGTTCCCTCTGATAATGTGTTCTTATGTTCTAGTGCCTTAGTGCTTGTTCTTGATACATTGGAACTACTAACAACTTTTAACTCACCACCAAACGCAGTCTCAGCTAATGACTGTGTGACAAATGGTGGATTGAATAATCCACTAACCTCGAAAGATGGATTAGGAAAAAGGTTTGTCTCAACTTTCTTTTTTCTAAGCATTAGAGAATAAAAATCACCATCATATATTGGTAGTAGAGATGAACTTACTTCTTTCTGACCTGTGGAGCCCGATAGTATAAATGATACCGTTCCGAAGTTATCTGATGACCCGTTATCCTTTAATTTGATTGCCCATCTATCATCCTTTTGTAAAAGTACTTGGTTCGAGCTACTCACGGAGGCAAATCGTAATTCAACTGTATCTGGTTTTCTACTCGACAAAGTGTCATCTGACCAACTACTAGAAACAAATTGAGAACCTCTGAAACCTAATGCCTTTGTGAATCTTCTTGATATTTCAAATGCATCTCTTTGTTTTATTTCCTGTAACCCACCGTATTCACGAACTCGAAGTATTGTTGATGGTATACCAAAACAATTTAATAATCCTTTGAGTGAGTTGATTGTTCCTTTTGTTTTCAAGAGATAGGGCATACTTGAGATTAGTCGTTTTGTTATCTCTTTGGTAACATCCACTTCAGGCGGTGAATCAAGAGAACCAGAAGTGTAAAGTGAATATCCACCACCCTCTAGTTTTTGTCCAAACCCTGCTTGACTTAAATCTAACAAATCCTTGCCATCATTAGTATCCCAGCCTAAAGATTTAGCAATGTTGTAAATTAAATCTTTTGAGAAACCCTCCGTCAAATCAGATTGTCTATCAGTTATATCCGATAGTGCTGTTATAAATGACCATAGTTCATCGAACTGTTGTCCAATCATATCCATGAAATCAAGAAACTCTGTGTTTAGACTATCCTCTGAAATATGCTGGGGTAATAAATTTACCAATCTATTATTATTTTCTGTGTCATAAAGTGATGCACTAAATAGCTGTCCCGTCTTTGATGGTATTGAACCGTACCAAGATATGAAGTCAGAGTTTGATGAGCTTACTGGAACAAAGGGGTCGTCATATGTCCCACTACCAGTCTTCGGCCATGAGGAATTAAAAAACTCACCCATAGAACTTGTAACATAAGTTGTGACATCGTTGTATAGAAAATTTTCATATCCGTCAAAATTATTTTTTATATTTCTAATATTATCATGATGAATTTGTAATTGGTCACTACCACTTGTAATTCCGACGAAAGATGCACTTAGTGATGTCTCGGATTCAATTTCTTCTATCTTTAACTTGAAATTTTCCAATCTTCTTTGAGCTGAAGAAAAATTAATAAAATTTTCGTATTGCTGATATTCAATATTCAAATCAACAGGTTTCTCACTACCACTGATATATTTATCAATAATTCCATCTTTTAATCTTGAGTCATTAGTGACCAAATCATTGAAACTTTTTAGTGGAACCTCTCTTTTAGTTATCGGAGAATCCTCTGCTGGGGTCTCGGGAATTTTTAAAACAGTTACGTCCTCTTGTCTTTCAAAGGGAACTAATTCTACTGTCTGTGTTAGTTGTGGAATAATTTCTTTTACCAGATACACTGTATCTTTTGTTTCAATATCTTCAGGCAACGGTTCATATAGTTTGAATACTGCTGAGTAAGGGTATTCATCAAACGTTGTATTATCTGTCTTAACATTAGTGACAAGTTGCATTTTGTCATCACCGAAATGTAAAAATGTATTTAAGTCTCTTCTGTCGTTAATCCTATAGGTCAGTTTAAAATTATCTATCCCACCTACTGGGTCAAAGTTTAATTCAGGTTCTTGAGCATAATTATCAAATATAGTTCTCAGACTTGGACTAAACTTACCAAGATTTGTTGCAGAGTCATATTCATCCACCGTTATATTTAAACCAGCGTAGTTCGGTGTACCTTGTGAGTTTGGAGTACCTTCAAACAAAATTTCAACTGGAAATGGAATTAAAAAATCTATCTCCTGACCCGCACCACCTGGTTCAAAGGAATCAGGCGAACTATCATCAAAGCCATAACCAGAATTTGATATTCCACCACTTGCATCTATGTAGTATAGATAATACTGAATAATATAAACATTTGTAGTCGCAACTCTATCCGGCACATCACCAAATATATTTCCAATGTTTATTACATCTGATGCTCCATTGGCACCTTGTTTTTCTTGTGATGTGTATACTAAGTTTCCTGATGCTCCATCGGTGACAGTATAGTAATAAGTGGCAAGCTTACTCGGAGCAGGCATATCAAAGGTTGATTGAATATATTCAAGGTTTACCGTAAAGTTAATATCGTCCGTAGTGCTAGCTACACCATAATATGCTCCCTCTGGAGTTGACGGTAATAGACCCTCAATAGTAAATGGTGTCATTGGACCTGAGTATGGGTCAGCCATAGTATTTCCTAATCATTTGTCCAGTCAGTTCTTACTATACATGGATAGTGTATTGTCTTTGTCAGACCTGTTGACTGAGTCAAGGTCAGCATCACACCTACTGCTATATCTCCACCATATAAATTTATCTCTAAAGAACAGCCTGTTGGGGTGTCGGGCAAACCATCGTATTCGAAGGTTGCCTCCAAAGGTTTTGCAGGGTTTGTTACAGTTGCATAGTTAACGGTAGTGCTATTGGGTGTTGTTATTCCTACCTCACCGACATATTGTTCATCATTGCCTAGTTGGTCTGGGTCGAAAGCTCGGAATCTATGCCAACCTTTTGTGGTTCCACCCCCACCGGTATCCCAATCCCAGCCTGTGACAGCCCAAGTATAGGTTGTTGGAACGTTTGGCAATGCACTATTAGAAGTTAGAATTAAAGTTGCAGTTCTAGATGGGTCGCCCTTACTACCGTAGGTTTTTACGATTGGATAACGATATCTAATTTGAGGTAGAGTAGCTATATTTTTCATCAAGGGGTCTAAATCTCCGGGATTATTATTATATGCTAGACCAGCACCAATCTCTTCAGGATTGATTTCTCCCATGAGTGCTGACCCATTTGTTCCACCCTCATTAAAACCCTTGAATATATTATAATGTTCGACGAGACGTAAATCCGGGGTGATGGTATTGAGGAATGTAAACGGACCAGTTAAACCGTAGTTCACTTCCTCACCATCAAGAAGTTCAATAAAAAAACTTGGCTGCAAGTCATCTGTTTCAATTTCAAAATCTCTGGTTGGAGCATCACCAGTAAATACTGGTTCAGGTGGTGTGTAACTGGTTATGAGTGCTTGGTCGGAAACTAATGCTCCACCCGCTAAGTTGTCTTCGATGACTGGGTTTATTGGAGTGCCTGGTAAAGCCTCCAACTGAAAGTCATTTGTGTCTAGTGGGTCGTCTCCGATTTGATTAAATTTTATTCTAGCATTTATCGGTGTTTTCCTATACTCACGTTGCATTAAATAAAAATCCTCAATGTACTTTGGGTCGGATATACTCTGTGGTAACAATCTTATTTCTCTTCTACTCGGTGATATCTCATGGACAAAATATTTGTACTCCTTAATCATATCCTCTGTATCTATGGTGGGGTCATATGGTCTGTTTAGAATTTGACCCTGATTATTTACCAGAACATTTTCATACGAGCCAGCATATTTTCTCAAAAAATTATATTTCACTATAAACTTACCCCTATCATAACCTAGTCTTCGTAAAATATTACCTTGTTTCAAAGAAATATTCCCGTTATTTTTTAGTAAATAATCATCAGGATTAACGATAGCACTTTCTAGAAAGTTCGCATTCGAATCATGTATTAGTGCCTCGATGTAGTCGTTTTGATTTGAAAGGAATGGCCCACCGATATAGTTGAAATTTGGACTATCTAGGTCTATGGTCAGACCTACTGCTAGTAATTCCTTATCTTTTTGATTTATTCTTGCCATCAGTCTATTGGGTCTCCATCGGGTATATTGTTGATATCAGATGTCGAAAGAGTGACTAGTTCGGAGAATGCATATGCACTACCCCAAAATGTAGCTAACGTGGGGAATATTCTTTTCTGATTATTTTCAATCAACCACTTTCTGGTATCATCCGTGGAATCACTTGTTATTATAGTACCATTGCTCACACCACCGGGTAGAGTTTCTGCTACCAATGATTTTGATAACTCATTTATATTCCTATCTATGACATTCTCAAGTTTTGAATCCTTATAGTTTGGATACCGTTCTCGTTTTTTCTCACTAGCTTGGTCTAATAAATCTTTTATGTATTGTGGTACATCTTGATAAGTATATTGTGCTGGAGCTCCAAGTGACTCTTGTGGTGGACCAGAACCAGCACTAAACCCAGCTAGGTTTTCTGTATTGTTCATGAAAGCATTGAAGTCTGCATTCAATATATTTAAAAAGTAATTTCTTTCTTGACCGTCAATTGATGATACTAACAAATTATATTCATAATCAGAAAAGTTAGCTTCCTCTAATCCAAGGCCTGTTGTTATATCCTCAAATGATACAAAATCAACACCAAGTTTTTTGAACGGTATTGGATTTTCATTATTATCTCGATTTGCAGCTGACCTTGCAATCCTATCAAAAAATTCTCTAGTTGGCCCGGCAAGAAATTCCTGATAAAATTGTACGTCTTGTAATTCTTCTGGTTTATATGGCATCAGTTCATCTCCAATTCAAAAAATTCATAATTCTTTTTTATAAAGTGTTCCCATTCCGCTGGTATTTCACTCTCCTCAAATATAGCTTCAACTGGACACTCAGGTTCACATGCCCCACAATCTATACATTCCTCAGGATTGATATAAAGTGAATCGGTATCCTTTGGTACAAATCCATCTACCTTTGCTTCTTGTCCAGCACCCTCGGTATCATATGGGCCATGTATACAATCCACAGGACACACCTCTACGCAAGCGGTGTCACAAGTACCCACACATGGTTCAGCTATTATATAAGGCATTAGATTGTAACCTTAAATGTAAAATCATCCTCGAAGAATTGGTCTGTCTCATCAACCGTGTTACTACCACTTTGTATCCTAAATGCTAAACTGTAGTATCTCTCAGGTTGATAACCTTCTAGGTCAAGATTAAAATAATTACCACTACTATCACAACTCAGTAGTGACGAGGTACTAAATGGAACAATGACATCGTTGGTTTCAGCATCTCTAATCGAATAGAAAGATGAAGCACTAGGTAAAGATTTTACTGTTAAGTTAGAAGGAGTTGTTGAGAAAGATGCATCTGGAAATCTTGCCCTACCAACTACTCTGAATTTTGCTTTGGAATTTTCTTTATATTCCTCTCTGAGACCCTTCATGTAAATCACCATGTCCTCAATGTCAGTCTTAGACAATAGTTCCAATGAACCTTGTTCCCATTTTGAATCATACCAGACAGTCTCTAATGTTGGTGGATACTTGGTATGAGTATCGGATGAAAAGAAAGAAAAATTTCCAAGTTTGGTCGTAGAACCCTCATCAGTATTAGAATCGGTATTACCAACACTTCCGCTCCTCTTTATCATAAATCCATGATTGACATATGAACCACTCAACCATTTATCCACAATATCTGTGACATCCATTCTTAGGTCTGAACTTTTGTGGTCAAAGTTAACCCTACCTTCGTTTCCACTACCACTTATCCACGCTCCACCGGATGCGCTTACTGTATTTGAACCAGAAAATGTCGGGCCCCAAAGAGTACCATCGGTCTCCCCAAATCTATATTGCCAACTACAACCCTCTTCTACAATAGGGTTGTCGTAAGACCTACCATCACCCATTGTCCAGGATTGACTTACCGGATAAGCATAAAGACTTTGTGATGTTGCTAGTGATGTTGGTCTAGCATCGAATAAATTCAGATAGAATTGAGGAACTGACCCACCAAGTCTACCATCTTGTATTGACTTAGAAATTTCTGTTAAGTCGAATCTAATAACGATTCTAGATGTATTTATTACAGCTCCAGTATCACTAACATCTTTTCGTACCTCTAATATTTCATCTAGTCCACTATTCATACTACGACTTACTTCATATAGTGTTGCGTCTTTGTCCGCAAATGTAAAAAAATGCATTTATTACTCCCTTATACCTAGATTATCACCTAGAACTTTTCCTCTTATATCCGTGTTAGGAAATTTGATTTCAAAGATACTGGGGTCTAGTGATGGATATAATATACCCTCACGAAGAGCACTTGATATATTATAAAAATTACCACTATAACCATCTGCTATACTAAATTTGTTCGTACAAACAATTGGTAAATTATTCGGATTATTATCAGCTGGTGGCACCACAGTTGCAACACCGTCCACTAATGATAGTTCGTATGCAATATCAGATAACACAAGAGGTTGTCCGATTTGCCATCTATCTGTGTCGAAAAAATCCTTTATAGTCGTGACACATCTCAGTAGAACATCTTGTTTATTGAATCCTACTTTTGTTAGTATAGCAAAATCTATACCTAAATTTATAATGTAGGCATCTTTAATGTTTATTGCATCAGTCACCATTCTAAACTGTGATAAATAAGTTTTCAGATTATTCTTTACTGTGTCACTTAGTGTGGTTAACCTTTTATTAGAGTCATATCCTAATGTATACATATTCATAGCAAGAGGGTTTGGTATTCTACCTGTCTGTAGAGACAAGACAGTCGAACCGATGTCAGCTTCCGTTATAGTCCGCTCTAATTGTTCAGTAACTGCTGATTTATTTAATTGGTCATCTTGAACAAAGTGAACCTTTGACACACTACCGAACTTTGCTGGTAGGGAATAAGCTCTGACGATATAATCCTCTTTAGTGACATTTCTCTGTTGTGCTTGGAAATGAGCAAGAGCGTTTTCTCTGACATCTCTTACCGTCTGTCCAGCACTACCACCCTTTGCAGGTTCGGGGTTTGTAAAAGCAACCGAGTTCTTACTATCTTCTACTAAGGCGGCAGAAAGTAAACTATCATTAATTTCAAATGTAATGTCCGAAATGTCAGTTATATCACCTGAGTTTACGTTGTCATCAAGACCACCACCGAAAGCATATCTTATTGTTAGAGTTGTATTCGACGGTGCTAGTCCGAAGGTTTTTGTTTTTAGAAAATTACTTGGGTCGAAAGCATCAGTAAGAAAACTTGGACTACCTGGTAAACTCGAACCCACACTAGTTGGATTTGGTATAATCTCTTCGTCTGGGTTGTCCGATACTCCAGCACCGAATCTGATAATTGTTTTGTCGTTCTCATCAATAAATGTTGTAAATCTTCGAGATGTCTTTTTTAGTTTGAGTATGTAAGGAGCGGTTTGTCCATCTACTGCTGCTACTGGGTCATTATCCACATTGTTTTCCATTTCATCAAAAACCGTATCTCTTGCTAGAGAGTCCACCTCATTCCAGGTGTTTCCATCACTATCAGTACAAGATATTATCTCAATCACATCTTCATTAGACAACTTTATCTGAGAGTATTTTTCTGCCGCACCGAAGTCAAAAAATTCAGATGTAATTGTACCACTCTGAGCTTTTACTTGTTTCTTTAATAAAAATTTTGTTGGAACACCACCATTAGTTTCAAATATTGTTTGTTCAACCTGATTAGATAAATCAGATGATTTAAAATTACAATCTTCTAAAGTTCTAAATACAGTTCCGTTGGAAACAGCTTTTATCGTTGCTCCAGCTTTTATATTCAGTGCATATCGTAAGTCAGCATTATCATTAAGAGCAGGAACGGTCTGGAAGACATCTAGTACCGCATCAGCAGCAGATGTTGTATTTGGTTTATAACCAAAAGACTGAGCAATGTTGTAAACATTTTGTTTTTCTTCAGCATATGCTAATAGGGACTCTTTGAACTGACTATCGATGTAATAAGATAGAACATCACCGACGTATGCAGCCATCTCGATAAACATCATACCAGGAGATGCTTCATTGAAATCGTTGTGTGTATTTGGAAAATATTGTTTTGCAAATTCGATTAAGTTTGCTCTGAAATCGTTGAAATCTTTATTCAGATAATTGACTGATTTTACAACATCTTTTTTTACGCTTGTACGAGCCATTTTTATTCCTTATTAATAAGTCGTGGTGGTGAATCCAGCATCTAGAGTAATTGATTCAAGTGTGTCTGAGTTCAAAGTAGTTGAAAAAGATATCTGTACAAATACTTTGTTTTTGTTACCCTCCTCCGATAATGTCTGAACATTCTGAATATTGATATATGGTAACCACCTACTTGTTGCTCTTTTGACCTCTTCTTCTATTTTTATTGGTAAATTTTTATCATCAGGTTCGAATATAAGAGCCCTTAGATTACTACCAAACTCAAGTTGTCCAACCCTTTCACCAACTTGTGTCAATAATAAATTTCTCAAATTATGTCGGGCCTGTTGTAAAGAATTTTTAGTCAGAGCAAAATCATTGTTATTATCACTACGAAGTGGGAATGAAAGACCGACATATTTTCTTGGGTCTAAATCTATTTCCTTAGCACTCTCTGGCATTTTTTATACTCCTCATTTCTTTTTATTCATTACACTCATTAATTCACTATAATCTCTTGTAAGAGCATTAGTGACATGCTCTGGAACCTGGTCAACAGAACGTCCTGCTTTTTTGATTGTATCTACAGCAACCAAATCTCTTTTCATCTCATCATTTTGACCATACCCCATCAACTCTGTCATCCTAGATGAGTTAAATGTACCACCTAGTGTCGGATAGTCATCATTAGGTTTCTGAGATTTAGTCAATCCAACTGTTTCATTTAAAACATCATTTAGACTTTTATTCTTAGTATATTGGACTTCTTTTTTTGGTTTAGGAGTCTGAGGTATGATGTTGGACAAACTACTAGACGTATCCTCTTTGATAAATATCTTTCTAACTTCTTTTTTTACTTCTTTACGAACTACTTCTGTGATTATTTTCATAAGGTCTTTTTTAGTCATAATAACTCCTATTTGGTTTTAACTGTTCTACTTAACATTTGATTTGATTGTAATTTTAACTTTATCTGAGCTATACCTGCTTTAAAAACAGGGGATGCAGAGGCTCCACCACCTGGGGCTGAAGGTGGTATTGTTGCCATTGCATTTGTAAAGTATAAATCTATATCCGTTAACATAGTATTTAAAAATTGTTTCAAATCATCTCCCTTTACAACTGGTTGTAATTCTGTAGTTTGGATACTACCTAATTTTACTTCATCACCACTAACATTAAAATTAGGAGCATCAACGGTAATATTATTTATACATCTTAGTTTGATATTATCTCTACCACTTATAAATATACCGTCGGATTTTATTAGTATTTTTTTATTTTTAATTTGTTCACCGTCAAATAATTCTGAATCGTCTTGAGCATTGTAGGGTAGACCATTATCTAATAGATATATAGAGGAACCATCTCTTTCGATGTCTTCCTTGACCGGTTGATTTGGAGATTCGGGTATTCCACCTTTCTGACCACATCTGATTTTAATATTAGGTGAGTTATCTGATGTGTTGCATCCAAATTTTATTGATTGACCGAATCTTCCACTATAGACTATCTCACCTTCATTAACGGTTACGGGTCTGATATCTTTTCTTTCAAATGTTTTACCGTATTTTGTATTTGTGGTATTTGATGAACCCTCTGCAATACCGGGTTGAGCATTTTCGTTTACCGAATTAGTCCGATTTATTATACCAAAATAGTAATGTTGATTATTATAATCTCCTACAAGGACATGCTCTCCTTTTAACGGAATGTGTTTCATGTTTGGAAACAAAGGTAAAACCACACCACCCTTTATATCTTGTGTAGGTTCATTTACAAATTTTCCTAATATAGCACCTTGTGTATACCCGTCTAGATTTGTCTTTTCTACTTCCATTGGTTCGAGTTCAAAAAACTCGGCACTATTGAGTTTTAGTATCTTCTTGATATAGGCACTAATCTGTTGAGGATTAGGTACACGAGGAAAAGGTATCCCATCGCTGATATCTTTTCTCTTCTTACGCCAGTAAGCCATTTAATCTGCCTTTATTTTATTTTCTATTTTATTATGAA
>MDTD01107251.1_pt1 | contig 17815 bp, 15 predicted proteins | sample 811221 | NCBI WGS metagenome assembly MDTD01 (sample SAMN05326646, study PRJNA326480) | marine metagenome | isolation source: seawater | place: Pacific Ocean: South West | collected 2011 | reverse complement strand
TCAGTTTGGGAATATGATACCAAGTGATATTTTTAAAAAATAATAGGAGAAAAACATGGCTTTAAAAATAAGATTATCCAGAGCAGGCTCAAAAAAGAGGCCTGTATACAGAGTTGTTATTGCAGACTCTAGAAGTCCTAGAGACGGAAAATTTATTGAGAAAGTTGGACTATACAATCCTTTGCTCAAAAAAGATGATGATAAAAGAATTCAATTAGATATTGAAGCAATCAAGAATTGGATTTCAAAAGGAGCAAAGCCTACAGACAAAGTTGCAAGATTTTTAGGTGCTGCAGGCGTTATAGCAATGCCGGCTCAAGGAAACAATCCTAAGAAAGCAATGCCAAAAAAGAAAGCACAGGAAAGATTAGCAGCAGCTAAAGAAGCAGAAGCAGCTCCAGCAGAAGAAGCTCCAGCAGAAGAAGCTCCAACAGAAGCACCCGCTGAATAAATCTTCAGATCCGTATATGATGAAAGCCTCGCAGACGCGGGGCTTTTTTAATACCGTTTGAATGTCCAAATAGCCATGTTTTTGGCAAACTCAACGAGAGTCCATAATCCAACTTTACTCTCACCCGAGGCTCTAGGCTCCATAATTGCTGGCTCATTGTGAACACTCCCACCGAGTTTTTCTGTCTTGAGAATGGCTTCTGCATCCAAAAACCAGTCCCGAGACTCTAGGTGTAATTGTTCAAAAAACGACCATTGAAATAGCTTTGGGCACCCATTGATATCAGGTGTTCGTGCACCCATTCGGCGCATCCCCATTGCATACAAATAAGAGATAACGCGCCGTCGGTATCCATCTTGGCGCTCTATTCTATAGGTTTTTGCAAGATCAGCACCTGCGATACATTGCTGGTATAGAGAAGATATGGATGTTGCACATACTTGCCCATCTCCCCAGCTCCATCCAATAATCTCGGGTTTGTATGCATAGAGGCTTTTTAGACCTGCTTGTATCCCGCCTCCGTACCCTTGATTTTGCTCAAGATGAATGGGGATAACTCGTTCATCTCGCTCTTTTAGTTGGTCCAGTACGACACCCGTAGCATCTTTAGAACCATTGTTGACAACCGCGAGAACAAAAGAAATATTCAAAGAATCAAGGTGATTCATCATTCGGGAAATCACGCGTTCGGCATTTCCTTCTTCATTGTACATGGGGATGGATATACCAAGATTCATTTTTTTGCTTCATTCCGTAGCGTTTCGATGGTTCCCCATCTGGTTCGAACACAAGAAGGGAGGTCTTCTCCTCGTTCAAAGAATCCCTTGATCCAATTTCTGGTTTTGGGATCACTAGGGTATCCGGAACCAACTTCTCCGAGTTCTTCAATCGATTGATCACGGAGTACTTTTGCAAAGATACTGGCCGCCCCAACAATCGGGTAGTTCAAATCCGCTTTGGGTTCTATGATGAATTCGGGCAGTGTGTGTCCAGCGTTTAATATCCTTTGACAAAGACGCTTGTGAAAAGCTGGGATTGCTTTGGGGTGGGCTGGGGCATCAATATATACGCGATCGGGTTCATGACGTACAATCAGTGTAGCAAAAGCCTCTTCTTCTAGTGTATTGATGTTGCCCTCATCGATTTGTTGTGGCGTGATTTGAATGACTTCTCCAGTCCCAATTTTCTTGAGTGCATCCAAAATTCGTACTCTTTTCTTGGGACTGATTTTTTTTGAATCGGTCGCTCCGGCTTCTTTGATTTCTACAAGCTGTTCTTCTGTGCAGCAATACCCCCCCACAAATAAATCACCGAGTACACATCCTCTCCCTGCTTCATCAATTCCTAAGATTTTCATGACAGTTCCTACAAGTTTTTGATCAGGTTGGAGAGATCTTCATCACTTGCGTAGAGCTCCTCAACATGTGCAGAACTCATGAGTGTTTTCCCAAACCATGCTCCGAATTGAACGAGATCGGTATTGTTTTTCATCTTATGTATGGTTTCATCAACCAAGTCTTTCATGGTTGAACCATCGCAAAGTTCCAGCAAGTCTTGTTCAAATAGAGCAAAAAGCAGTCGTTCGATGATTAGATTCATTTCCTTCCTCCCCACAAAATCTAATATACTCTTTGTCGATATCACAGCCTCATGATATTGGCGACTGCAAACCATAGGAAATCATGATGCACCCTCTTGGATATCCTTTTTTTGATGATGAAAACCAAACATGTGGTACGTGTTTCTGGGTTCGCTTGGCCGGTCCTGGGCCAAAGGTTCTCCGCTGTGTTCCCAGTGGAAACAAACGCATCGATGAAGATTGGAAGGCATGTTCTTTTTGGCAGCCCCAAGAAGACTGTCTTGATTGTGCGGCTTGTTGTGGGCCTGCTTTTGATGCCGTTGAGGTTTCTGTCAGAGATCCGGTTCGAAAAAAATATCCACATCTGATCAAACGCAATGATGGACGCTTTTGTGTTCCAAGAAGGGAGGGAAACTTTTGCTCTCAGCTTGGCGAAGGGAACCGATGTTCTATTTATTCTGATCGACCACAGTGCTGTCGAGACTTTACAAAATCATCAGGTAATTGTTTGTTTGCACGACAACGTGTGGGGAGGACGGGAATCTGGAATCCACAAAATCATTAAGAAAAACAACGAGGTTTGCTTGTTTTAGAGTCAAGAATCTCCTAAAGTTACATATGGTGACATTTTTTTGGAGCATATAGTATGTTGCATCGTCTAGAAAAACTTCAGCGCAGAGCGCGTCTTGAAGAACCACGTTTGGGAATCATTTCTTTATGGGATGTAGAAAATAATGCAGTACGTATTTTGGCTGCAACACTTCGAAATGCTGGATTTAAGGTGGTGGAGATCTACTTCAAAGACTGGATATCCAACTCATTGGATCCTGCCAGCGACACTCAGCTTGAAAATCTTGCTCGTATCATTCGAAGAGAAGAACTGAATCTTGCTTGTCTTTCCATTCGTGCGAGTGCCTATGCGCATCAAGCCAATATCATTACGGAGTATCTGCACAACGAGCTAGAGATTCCCGTTCTATGGGGCGGAATGCATCCCACAATGGCTCCTGAAGAGAGTATTACAAAATCCGATATGATTCTCAAAGGAGAAGGAGAGCTTGCTCTTTTGGACTTTGTACAGACACTCAAGCATAGCAAGTCACTTGATGACATCTTGGGCAGCAAAAATATTTGGTTTCGAAAAAATCAAGACGACATTATCAAAAACTCACTCAGGCCTCTGATACAAAACCTCGATGATCTACAGTTTCGTGATTATGTATCGCACAATGAAAAGTATTTTATTCATGGAACCTCATATATGGTTGGAGATCCCATGCATGGGGATCCTGTCTTTCAAATGATGGGTTCTCGTGGATGTATCTACAAGTGTAGCTACTGCTATAATTCCACCTACAAAAAAGATGTATACCCAGGACAAAAGTGGTTTCGTGTTCGGACACCAGAGTCTATGGTGGAAGAGATCAAACATGCTCAACAACACTGGAACTTCAAACGGATTCGTTTCGATGATGAAGTATTCAATTTTCATCTTGATTGGCTCAAAGATTTTTGCGATATCTATCCCAAAGAGATTGGCCTGCCTTTCGAGATTTTTATTGAGCCCAAGCTGGTTAACGAGGGGCGTATGGAGCTGCTCAGAGATGCTGGGCTAAAGAATGTATATATGGGAGTTCAATCTTCTGAGCGTGTCACGGGGAATCTATATGATCGACGTGTAAAAAATCAGACAATTGCCGACATTGCTAACATCTACCACAGACTTGGGGTAAAGCCCCATTTTCAGCTCATATTTGATGATCCTGTATCAACAGATGAGGACAAACAGAAACTGTTTGAGATGATTGCAACCTTCCCGCATCCCTACGACCTATATCTTTTCTCCATGACAGTTTTTCCAGGATCAGAACTCAATCATAAGCTCATTCAGTCTGGGCTGATATCGCGCTATGATATTGAGGGAGATAATACCAAGACCTTCAATCAGCACCGCATCAATTTGTCCTATCCTCGCCCTGTGGAAGATACCTTTTGGATTGCGTTAACGCAGATGCTCTCAAAACCCTTTGTTCCCAAATCTTTTCTTCGTCTACTCGCAAAATCCGATATTCTCAAGCAGCATCCTTGGCCATTGATTCAAATGGCCAATGCTACAAATCTGGTGAAGATGGGCTCTACGGCGACCAAAATGGCCATAAAAGGAGAAATGACCAGCACGTTGATTCGTAGATGGCTCAGCATGGAGCGATTGATCACAACATAATACGTGACTATCGAATACATCCCACAAATGGACGATGGGTACATTGGTTGCTTACACGACAAACTTCCGAGTTGGCACACCCTTGTGTGTTGGTCACACACAAACCATTGGAAAAGCCACAAAACCCATTTTTCTTACAAATGGTTGATTTTTGGCATCCGGAACGACTTCGAACACAAGTTCCATGAGAGGATTCATAATCTTTGGGGCCGGGTAGATATGCGCACAGACCTTCCTCAGTACATTGTTTTGATTTTGTACATCCTTCGTTGGTGGCTACACATCGTTTCCCGTCGAATCCGCATAGACCTTTGTCCAAGCATTCTTGGGATTGAGCACATCCTTCTTCTGTTGCGATACAGGAAGATCCATTGAACCCACACTCTCCTTTTTCTCTACATTGTGTGGAACGAGTGCAACCAAATGCATTTGTGATACATCGAGGACCGAGTAGATATTTTTGTTCAAATCCACAATCCGGAGGACACATGCTAATGGCGGTTCCTCGAAAGTCCTTGTGGGCAAAGCTAAGTTTGGAACACTGATCTGCGGTAGGCGGATTGGGAGGAGTACATAGTCCTTCCGTGCAAACCAGGTATCTTGTACAGTCTGATGATTGGGTACAAATGGATTTCCAGATGCCTTCTTGTGCAAGACATAGGTTCAAAAAGAAAAGAATTACAAACATATTCGCATTCCACAATCATCAAAGGGTTTGTTTTGTATACGAGCATATATACATCATATTCGCATCATAACGTACTTCATAACAAAGAATCAAGCGTTGACTTTATACAATAAATCTCCGTGTTGAGAAGCAAGTGGGTAGTGTAGAGGTTGTTCCATGAATTAAGAGATCTTTGATAGACTCAGCGCAGGCAAACCCTAAACCCAGAAGCCGACCATGAAAAGCAGTGCATGAGATAATGTGATCTCTTCCTGGAAGGGCTCCAACAAGCGGAAGTCCATCGCAGCTCTTTCGTTCGATCATCGACCATCTGTTCAGGATATTCATTTCCTCTTCTAAAAAACATTGCTTGGCTGTTCTGATAAGAGCCTCTTCAATACAGGGAACCGTGATTGAATCATCCGATTCTCCTTGTTCAAGATGGGGGGTGGCCCATCGACATCCAGACAACAATCGAATATCTCCTTCATCTCGCCAGCTGATGTATCCGTATTGTGCGGTACATGATTGTGGGATGAACGGTGTTGTTCTGGTGTATGCGATCGATTGCATACGTACACTATTCAGGGTTGTGGAAAAGAAAGGATCAAGTTTTTGCAGATGATCATGTTGCATGTATATCAGGATTTCTGCGTCAGTCATTCCATGTTGATGATGAATACGAACTCCTCCATTGTGATTGGTAATCAAGCGAATGTCTGCGGAGCAACAAATGGGAATGGAGGTATCTTGGATCTTTTGGCAAAGAATGGAGGCAAGTTGTGTTGGATTGATACATCCTTCATCGGGAATTTGTATTCCTGTGTGTATATGTTGAGCAGGAAATAGAGTGCTGAGGATATCCGAAGGAATGACAGAGGTGTGTACACCCCACTTTTGATACAGGTTGTGTAGTCTTTGCAGTTCTTGTTCCTCTCTTTTATCTCGTGCGAGCATCCATCCTTGTGATCGAATAGGGGTAAGAGACCGAATGATAGAAGATCCTCTGATAAAAGCATCGTAGATCTCTTTTGCTACGCTTTCTCCCAGTCCTTGGGACAATCTCCAATAATTATCTAACAGGCCGGTTTGAACCATACCCAACTGTCTTAGCTCTTGTGCCTGTGCAATATGAGATCGATGTTCGAGAATGGATACAGAAAATCCATGATGGGATATCTGATTAGCCAACCATAGAGCGGGTAAAGTTGCTCCGATCAGAACTACGTCACATTGTTTTATGGTCTGGTTGGGATGCGTAATACATTGCCATGGAAGATTCATATCAATCTTTACAGGCGTCCACTCCACCTGCGGAGACACACATATCGAATGCTTTTCGAGCGTCTTCCATGAGGTCTGCTGCACGAGCGTACTCCATCCATTCTCGTGCGCATCCTTTGGCAAGACCACGCATATTCATGGTCTCATCTTCATTCTCAGGGCTTCTTTCTTGTCGATATAGTTCTTCGGCTTGAATCCAAAGATTGGTAGAAAGTTCAGAACGAAGCTTTAAGAGTGTGTTGCTCATGTGAATGTAGTCTTCTCCTCCTTGCCAACGTGAGCGAGTCTCATTGGCATAGTTCGCCCATTTGAAGGATTCTTTGTAATGCGTTGATCCTTTTTGATACAAGTAGGAGGAAAATGCAAGGCAGAGTGTTGGATCACTTCGGTCATATTCATCCAAGTGACGGCGAACAAGTTTTTCCCAAAGAACCATATCTTTTTTGATTTGTGCGTTGTTTATAAGAATCAATGACAGTTTTGTTCTTTCAGTCTGTGTCCTGTTAAGTCGGATTTGGCTTTCCAGGCATCCTATCTGCCCATCAGATAATCCTCCGCGTGCCGCAATGGCTTTGATCTCTGCACTATCTTGACAATCTTCTATGGAGAAACTTCCGATGTTTCCCTCTCGTTCATAGGTTTGCATTAGCTGACGTGCTTCTTGCACTTGTGGAACGTAAATAGACCATTTCATGGAAATACTGGAGTATTCATATTTTTTTAGGAACGATCGAAGTGCTTCTTCTCCATCAGGACCTCCTTTTTGTGCTTCGTAAATCGTCATTTGCCAATCTTCATTTGCTTGTGCTTTGAGATAATCAGCGGAAAATTCCAAACGACGTGTAAAAAAGTCTTTTGAAAGATCGTGAAGCAATCGTGCTTTTGGTGCTTCTTCTTGTTTTAGGCTGTGGATGGAAATATCTTGTACTTCTGGTGCTGGATAGATTGTAGGTTTTACTGGAATCCCAAGCGCTACGGTTTTGTGTCGTACATAGGCCTGCATTTCCCCAAACGTTAGGTTTCCATCGCGAACACCATCTAGTTCTCCATCTGCCCATCCGCGCCATGCTCCTGCAACAAGGTAGGTAAACAGGCCATTCTGAACAATGGGGAATTGAGGGGATGGAGTCTGATCTTCAGATGGCAGCCAAATAATTGTATTGGGATTACTGTTGGGGAGCGGAGTAGCTATTCCAATCTGATCTCGTGTATATACCCCAAGATCATCTCTGCCTCGTGTCCCAAAATTAGCATCGGCGATGATGACCACACGTTTTATCTTTTTATTTTTCTTGGTCATTTCCAAGATTTCATTAAAGCTCAGTGCAGAATCTCCAGGTGTTTTGTCATTTGCATTGCTTGGTAAAATACCTCGCTCACCACTTTTTTGAACATAGCCATGACCTGAGTAATAGATCCAGAGTGTTCCTTTTCGAACTTTTCGGATACCCCTTTTCAAGGTTTTTTCCAACTTTTTTCGATTGGCATTATTGGTGACAACAACACGACTTTTGTGAATCCGAAGGGTATTACGAAAAACTTTTTCCATCAATTCAGCATCTTTGGTTGCGTAGATGACCTGTGGAAATTGTTGGTAGGACTCATTGCCGATGATAATGGCCGCATCGGTTCTATTCTTCTTGTCACCGATAAGGGGGGTGGTTACATCGGGTGGAATGACAGCAAATGCAGACATGCATTGAAATAAGATGAGAAAAATAAACATAAGTATTAGCTCAGAAATCAAGATGGTTATTACAGTTGGGTATCGTACTTAAGAATATGTTTATTCGTCATTAGGCCCTCCATGCAAAAAAAAAATAGAAAGAGTCGAAGAGAGACGATTCGTAATGCACAAAAGATTACATGGATGTATTGGAATTTTGTGCGAGAATCACCTACGCATAGAGGAAGGTTTACCCCTCTTCTGTGGAAACTTGCTGAATCTACCGATCTCTTCATAATAGAATCGGTGCTGACATTTCTGAAACAGACACCCAAAGAAGATCAGCGCCTTTTATTGACAACAGCGATAGATGTTTGTGTTGCTCTTCCTCGGCAGTTGCATAGTCGACTCCTATCGCTCATCGATCAGGTTCACACCAAGGTATCGATTTCAGCTGTATTAAAACATGCTCCGATGTTACTTTTTCGATTTGATGATGTGCAGCTCGCTGCCTTTATTTCATATTGTCTGGCATACCCTACAGAAGAGCTTCGAATAAGGGCATTGTCACTTTCTCATCGAAAAGCTCAGCAGTTTGCGGCCAAACAGACAGGGGAGGATCTTTTTTTGGAGCTGAAATCTTCGCTTACTTTATATGCACAAGCACATTGTAATCGTCCTGTGTCCATAGAAGTCGCACATGAGCCGTATACAGATGGATTTCGGATTCATGTTCCGGCGAAGCTGTCAGGGCCCAATGCGAAAGAGATGTATCGAATATTCACTGCTTTGAACGCTGGATATATTGAGTTTGGAACACTGGATGTTGATCTGAGAAAGGTTGAGGGTGATTGGGCTCATTTGAGTATGCAAGAACTTGAAATAGAGAGAATGTTTCGCTCTTTTTCGAACCGTGTTTTGGCAAAAGATTTATTCTTTCTTTTTGAAGATCATCGAATTGGTTTGCATGTACAGCGAGAGTATCCTGGGATTGCACATGTGATAGCAGCCTATATAACCAATGAACAAGATAAACAGAAGTTACGTACTCCTGTCGATACTTTTATAGGTATGCTACGTGATTGGGTGGTTGATGGAATCGATCCAAAAAGCCATCAAGAACTTATAAAGAATCTTCCATTGTCCCAATTAGAGTTCGGTGATGTGCATGAAAGTATCCGTCTCCTTCAAAAGGTTTATCCGTATGCGGCAGGACTTCTTGAGAAAAGTTCTTCGTATACATCGCAAAAGTCGTCTCGTGCGGTATTGAATACAAAGAAAATGCGACAAGAAGATCGAGAGCTACGTATCACTTGGGAGCGACGTCGATACAAAAATCAAGCACAAGAGGATTTTGATTTTCAAGAAGCTTCTGAATTTATGGAACGAATGGAAGCTCCAGCTGGTCCTAGGCAAGAGGGTAAAGAAAAAGAATACCATCCTACACTCATCAAAGATGCAGATCCTTTGGAAGGAGAGTGGTGCTATCCGGAGTGGGATGTCGACCTGCAAGATGAAAAACCGAATTTCACCAAAGTGATGGAACTCATTATCAAGGAAAAAGACTCTGATTTTGTTGGACATACCAAAAATCTATATCGCCATGAAATTCAGCAAATTCGACGTGTTTTTTCAGCTGTACAACCTCAAGAATATGAGATAGAGCGTCATCTGGACTCAGGTTCCATCTTGGATATGGAAGCCATTCTTGCAGGACGTATTGAGAGTCGAGTAAACCTTGTAGATATTCGTCCCTACAAAGCACACCGTAAAAATAGACGCTCTGTTTCTGTTCTTTTTCTTGTCGATCTATCCTCGTCGACCAATGAACTTGTAGGAGTGTCTGGGAAAAGGATTATTGATATTCAAAAAGAATCTTTGGTATTGATTGCAGAGGCTTTGGAGGCTATGGGAGATCATTTTTCGATGTATGGATTTTCTGGATATGGGCGAGATCAGGTAGCGGTATATCCGATAAAAAAAGAAGAAGAATCTTGGGGAACCATAGCCCAAAATCGTCTGGGAAATATGTCTTGGAGAATGGAAAACCGAGATGGAGCAGCCATTCGTCACGCAACACAAATCTTGCATAGGGGGGAGGGAATGGTGAAAATTTTAATTCTCCTTTCTGATGGAAGACCTCTTGACTGTGGATGCTCTTTATATCATGGTTCCTATTCTCAAACCGATACAAGAGAAGCATTGAATGAGGCGAAAAAAAAGGGAGTCCGTCCATTTTGTATTACGGTAGATTCAGGAGATACGAAGTATTTATCATCAATGTACGGAACATCATTTGCTGTGATTCAAAAAGTCGAAGATCTCCCGATTCGATTGCCAATGCTGTATCATCGTCTGATTCAATAGTGGCCAATTTGTCTAATTTAGAATAGATAAGGACTTGGATAATACAATTTTTGGAATAGTTATGAACGAATTTGGATTCCAGTACATATTTTTAGCTGCTGGAGGAGCATATGTGGGTATGCTTCATAGCCACACGGGGCTTGGATATCTACTTCTCGTTGTCTCATTGATCAACATTGCTCTTTCGCTTTCCAAAACACCTCGCGTTTTTGCTAGATTTATGCGTTTGTGTCACAATATTTATCTTTTTGGTGGACGGCTAAACGTCGTTCTTGGTATCGCTATGATTATCACCAATGCAGGTGTGCGTCCCACCGAGTTGCTTCGTTATTGGTGGATTGTGGCTTCCATTTTATTATGGGGTGTGGCAGAGATGGTATCGAAAAGGCTTGTAAAATCTGATCTCAATAACGTGCAAGATGGTATTCCTCCGAGTAAGAATCTATCCATTGGTTTTTGCATTGAGTTTGTGGTTCTTGTTTGTATTTACTTGTGTATGATCTACAGAACAATATAAGCCTTTCATTAATTTTCAGCGTAAGAGCAGATATGGCAGAAAAACCTTCAAAAAACACTTCGAAACAGTACCGGAAAACCAAAACGCAATTCAAAGGTAATCGTCGAGGTAGCCAAAAGAAAGATGTTTCTCGAGTTGAAGAAAGACAGGCTAGAACTCCTTTAGAAATGTTTACTCCCACAAATTGGAGTCCAAAAGGGGAAGCGGTATTCATGGACGGATCAAGAAGAAAGCTTCTTTGGGGGGGGATACCGAAAGAGAAATCTTTATTTCGCATGGTTCATAGAGGTCAAAATCAAGATCTTTTGGAGTTTGTTCGCTCCAATCGACCACATGCGACTCGTGTTTCTCCTCTTTGCTCTCACTATGATCGTTGTGGTGGATGTCCATTGATGCACATGCGTGATGCAGGTCAGCATAATGCCAAGCTATCTATCCTCTACAAACACCTTGAAAAAAAGGGGTTGGCGCATATTGCGCCCAAAGAGATTTATAATGATGTATCGCTGCGTTTTCGTCATCAGACCAAGCTGGCCGTGACTGCAGAGTCAGGCGCGATGCAGATCGGTGTACGAAATCGTCGAAATCAGGTTGCTTCGATTCCCAATTGCGAGGTGGTAACCAAGCAGCTCAAGCTCATCAACAAGCGTTTGGCACACAAGATTATTGAAATTTCAAAGGGACCAAAAGAAGAGAGAATCTTTGCGTACGAAGGTGAGGACAAGCCGGGTTTGCGATACATTGTAGCGCGTCAGTCCATGACAACAAAAGAGACGCATATTTGTTTTGTTGCTACGCATCATCGTCAATCGTATCAAAAACTTGCTGACTGGTTGATAGAGTTCAACATCCCTATTTCAGGTGTGTCCATTCACATCAATGAAGAGCCGGGAAATGCAATTTTTGCCAAGAACAAAAAAGGACAGATTCAATCGGAGGTCTTGGCGGGAACAGCGACCATTACCGAGGAGGTCAATGGCATCACCTACAAAATAGGAGTAGGGGATTTCTTTCAGGTGAATCCTCGTGTTGCTGGTAAAATACAAAATGATCTTTTGAAAGAAGCGCGTCGTTTTGCAGACAGTCCGATGGTAGACTTATATTGTGGGGTTGGATTCTTTGGGTTGGCACTTGCGCGAGAGTTCGGACATGTTTTCGGTATTGAAGGGGTGGAAGGATCGATCCGAAGAGCAAGATCCAATGCATTCGATAACAATATAAAAGCAGATTTTGCTTCGGGTGTGGTGGATGATATCATAGAAGATAAGATTTCTCGTCTCAATCAGGCTTTTATTGTTGTTGATCCAGCACGAAGAGGATTGGAAAGCTACGTGATTGAAGAGCTTCATAAGTATACGCCAAAAGCAATTGCATATATCTCTTGCAGTCCTCGATCCTTTGCTGAAGATCTTCAGAAATTCGTTTCGCTCGGATGGAGGGTGTCTTCTATTCGTGCATATGATATGATACCCAATAGTGTCCACATAGAAATGATGGCAATACTTGAGCCTTCCAAATCTCTTGTGGATCGATATCGTAAACCTCGTAGAAAAGTTATCCGGTAATTTTATGATTTTCTCATTTCTGTTTCATACTGCATTTGCTGAGCCTGTTTTCGTCCCCAAGCCCGAGGTACGAGGAGCAGCTACACAAGCGCATGTAGATGATTTTTTTCGAACACTAACAAAAGAACTATCTATAGACAAGACAATGGAGCTTCGTGAAACGTTAAGCCTGTCTTCTTTTCGTGGAGAAAGTGCCACACAATATATGAAGTCTTGTCTTCCAGGTGAGAGCGCTGGGTGTGCTTTTTCTCTTGCAGATGCAAATGAAATTCCGCTTTTACTCTCTACAACTTTTGAAAGTAATAAAGAATTTCAGGCTGTGATCGTACGTGTTCAAGAAGGTACAGTTGTACGGGAAACGATTGCTGCAGGAACCCCCGATGAGCAAGCACAAAAATTGGTTGTTCTTTTCACCAAGGTGCACAACAACACCTACACACCACCGAAAAAAGAGGGCAAAAAAGAAGAGGAACGGACATCGAGTATCGAAAATGAAGAAGATCTCAGCTACTTGGAAGCGAAGCTTCCTCCTATTCGCCTGCGTCAAGATGAAAAAAAATCTGTTCGACTCACAAAAGCAGAAGTTGAAGAGATGAAAAAAGAAGAGGGTTCAAAGGAGTGGGATAGATACAACATGGGCCCAGATGAATTCATGCGTTTCATCAACTCGGGTATTTCATTATCGGATTGGAAAAATCTCAAACAGGGTAGAAAGAACAAGTTCATGATTCGTGGAGGTGGTGGATTGGCTTTTCTTCCCGCACATGCACTATACTATGGTAGAACGGTTTATTCTGACGTCGATACAACACTTGTAGAAGCCTATGCGTGGCAGATTCCACAAAGCGATGTTAGCGTTGTATATCAAGCTGCGATATCGTATGGACTTACACCAGAGCTTGATGTGGGGGTTGGTTTCGGACGAGCTACTGGCCGAGTTACGATGGATATGTGGTCGCAAAAAGCGGGGCAAACCCCATATTTTCGAAAAGAGAACCTCTCTAACCCTGTATTAATGATTGAACCAGAGATATCATTTGTCCCAAGAATTACGTCTATAATCCGCCCAATTATGTCTGCAGGGGTATCTTTTCTGTTTGGTCGATCCACCGAGCTTGATGTTGCGACATTTACACGAAGCTTCTCCTGTCGATATTATCCACAGTACGATGCCAACAATCAATGCATCACAAGTGGTGTATATGAAGCTACTGCACAAACCCCCTTTATTACACAGCTAAGACTTCAGCCTGGTATAGAGATGAGTCTCAACAGAAATCTAGATGTATGGGTCCGCACACCTTTTTCATTTGTTCTGTTTTCCAACAACACTCCAGACGTGATTCAAGAAGGAGGCGGAGCATTGCCTGAACGAGAAAGAGATCTTCCCGGAGGATTTAGTACAGTTGGATTTGGCGTGCTGTTTGGTGTACAAACCAGAATTGATCCAATAGCCATATCAAAACGTCTTTTTGATAGGAATTGATCTAGCGTGGGCTTCTCTTCTAACTTTTTTGCTTGGCTCGCACGAGCAGTTATTCGTTTTCCTCAACGCTTTATTGGGGGGATGGTTGTACTGACTTTGTTTGCTGTCATGTCGGCTACACAACTTGTTGTAGACCCCAATATTATCAAACTATTACCAAAGGATGAGCCTGCTACTAAGGAATTGCTTCGAATCAATGAAGAAGAAGGAGGAACGCACTTTTTAAACATCTCCTTGCAAGGAGGAAATACAGTACAACGAGAGGCCAAAATAGCAGAGCTTGCTGATCAAGTACAAAAAAGAGCAGATATAGACTATGTGCTTTATAATCTTTCCGATGTACATCCCAGACATCGACTTCAGCTAGCTTTGATGCAGCTTCCTCAAAAAGACCTCAGCCAACTTGATGTTCGTTTGCAGCAAGCCATCGCATTGGGACCTTCGATGTTGTCACCGATGATTGCTTCTTCACTTTTTGATCTTGGGCCTCTTTCAGATCGAATCGCACAGAGCAATTCTTTTGAAGAGGGAAATCTCTGTTTAAGCAAGTTACGTGATGAGAAAGCCAATTGTGAAGCATTTTCACAGATCATAATTCGTCCCAATGGAAGTCCTTTTGATAACGAATTTGCGATTCCTTTCATGAATGAAGTACACACAATCTTGGATGAACTGAATCTTGAAAATGCAGGGATTGAAGTTGCATGGATTGGGGGAGCATATCGACATGCGGTAGAAGATGTGGAAGTGGTCATCTATGATGTTTCTCGGACTGCAATCTTAAGCTTTTCCTTGGTTCTTGTTTTGATATCTTTGGTATACCGAGAGAAGCGAGCCTTGTTGATTATTTTTGTTCCACTGGTGATTGGGAATATATGGACATGGGGCTATACATATTGGGTTATCGGTGAACTAAACACATTCACGTCTTTCTCATCAGCCATTCTACTTGGACTGGGAGTTGATTTCGCAATTCATCTATATTCGCGGTATCAAGAAGAGCGTCAAAAGTTTGATACACCAGAAGAAGCACTTGTGGAAACATGGGCAAGGGTAGGTCCTCCTTGTGCAGCAGCAGGACTGACAAGTGCAGGTGGTTTTATTGCTTTACGTTTCGGTAATTTTATGGGCTTTCAGCAACTTGGCGTGATTCTTGCGGGTGGAATCACACTGTGCTTGATTGCGGTATTATTGATTTTGCCTTTGATGGTTTTGTGGAGAGAAGGGCTACAAAAGCCGATACGATTGGAGCAAATTGATCCAGATAAAGCACCCAAAGGTCTTTCGTATCATATGTCAGGACTGCTTTTGAGTGTGATTTCGATAGTTGCATTACTTTGTCTTACACAGATTCAGCATGTGCAGATCGATTACGACTTGTCCAATCTTCGTAAAGAAGGGATGGCTTATAATGAGCTTGCAGATGATGAACGTGTGCTTGCGGATGCTAATTTCCCTCCTGTTCTGCTGGAATTTGAGACTGAACAAGAGCTTGCTCGTGCTCATCAGTTAATGAGTGAGGTTGTTGCACAGAAGAAAGAGCCCTATATTAATGGTGTTCTCTCTGTATTCTCTATTTTGCCTATCGATCAAAAAGAGCGCATTAAGCATATTCAAAATATTGTAGACTCTCTCAATCATGAAAACAGCAAGTTCCTTCCAAAGAAAGTACAAGACAATCTTTCTTCATTGCGAAATCTTAAGCCAGAAATACTCACTAAAGATCATTTGCCTGTATCAATACGACAGTTGATAGGAGGAGCGACACATCGTCTTCTTTTGTTTCCACAAGGAAATATGTGGGATGTGCAAGAAAATAATAAAATGGCTCAGGCGATTGCTCCATATTTGCAGAATGATAAGGCTTTGGGTTTGACAAAAGAGCAGCTGGGAACAAAAATAGCAGAGCCTTTACAGAACACTACTGTGATAGGGGAGTACATTGCTCGGTCTGCTTTATTTCGGCTGGTCAAAGATGATGCCCCTCGAATCGGATTTTTGGCTTTTGGCATGATTTTTATTCTGTCGTTTGTCGACATACGCTCATTGTTTCGAAGTGTATCTGCTGCTTTGGTGCTTGCAATGGGATTGAGCTTTACATGTGCAGCCTTTGTTTGGTGTGGATTGCGTATCTCCATGATTAGTTTTGTTGGGATTCCGATTTTGATGGGAATAGGTATTGATATGATAATCCATCTCATTCATCGTATTGGAGAAGAGGGGAAAGGGCGTATCAATATTGCTCTTCGAACCACAGGAAAGGCAGCACTTTATTCCGTAATGACCACAGTCGTATCGTTCTCATCATTGCTTATTGCAAGCAACAGAGGAATTCAATCACTGGGTATCATGACGGTTCTTGGCTTGTTTTTGATTGGGCTTGCAGCCTTTGGAATGGTTCCATTGGGATGGATGTTTGTTTGGAACCGAAAGGATGGCAGAACCAAAAAAGATTAGCTTCGCAGTACTTTTCGCACCATGGTTTCTGTAAAATTGTGGCTTTTCAAGAAGGCGATCTTTGCTTGTTTTGAAGCACACGAGACATAGAGATATTGTGTTTCTCCATACGATATACCGTCTCCAACTGCTTGTACCGGTCTTCGCTCAGAATGGAGAGCTGTGATAGATATTTTTGCTTTTTGTGGTACGAGGAATGACCGAAGTCTAGGAGAGTGGGGACAGATTGGGGTAACGTGAAGAGATTGAAGTAGAGGATGTGAAGGGCTTCCTCCTGCAGAGGAAGAGTACGCTGTGCTTCCCAGTGAAGTTGCAATAATAACACCATCACAGATTAGTTTTTCTACAATACAGATATCGTCGATGTCGATACGCAGGTTGGCTGTACGCCCTTCCATTCTTGTCAGATATACGTCGTTGAGTGCCTGTGCCCGAAAGGTTTCTCCTGCGGTTGACGTTCCATTGAAGTCCAACAGCGGAAAGGAAAAGACAGTCCAATTTTGATTTTTGATATCTTCTAAGGCAGATTCTTTTTGATGGGTGTCATTCATCAAAAATCCTAGTGTCCCAGCATTTAGTCCTAAAAATGGCTGTAGGTCAGAATGTTCTCGTAGACATTGAAGCATCCACCCATCTCCTCCAATAACAACCGTGATAGGAAGACCGTCAAGGATAGAGGATATTTTGCTATACAGTTCGTTTGCGCGGGGGTTATAGGGATCGACGAGTATCATATATTTGTATTGAGAGGGCGAAGTATGCATTTGTGGAAAGCGCATGGATTGGGGAATGATTATCTCGTATGGGAGGGGAAGGCAAAAGAGCTAACTTCAAAGCGAGTACAAAAGATCTGTCATCGTACCCAAGGAGTGGGTTCAGATGGTATTTTAGAGCCTTGTGACAGTGTTGTGGCAGATTTCGGCGTTCGTATTTGGAACCCAGATGGTTCGATAGCGGAAAAGAGTGGAAACGGATTGCGTATTTTTGCCCATTGGTTGCACTACTATAAAGGAGCTCCGAAGAGTTTTCGTATCGATACGGGGTCTTGTATTGTACAGGCACATATTCTAGAAACTGATATTTCAATTGATATGGGAGTGGCGTATTGGGAGCCTTCCGAAATCCCAACGTCAGAGAAATTATGGAGTATAGAGCATATATTTGATTCTCAGAGTATTGTTCTTTATGCTGTGGGTGTTGGAAATCCACACTGTGTCTCATTTTTTGACACGGATCAGAATCTGGACACATTGCCATGGAAGAGATGGGGAGAAATATTGGAGTGTGATTCTCGTTTTCCCAATCGAACCAACGTACAGTTTGCCAAAGTTCTGGACCGGAGCAATATAGAAATACGCATATGGGAGCGCGGTGCAGGAGAGACCTCGGCAAGTGGCTCTTCTTCATGTGCAGTCGCAAGTGTTGCGAACAAGCTCGGCTGGGTAGATGGTGATATTACTATGCACATGCCAGGAGGAATATTATCGGTTCAAATTGATGATGCAGGGGATATTTGTCTGATTGGTCCAGTGGAAGAGATAGGTCGTACGGC
>MDTD01098100.1_pt1 | contig 17818 bp, 21 predicted proteins | sample 811221 | NCBI WGS metagenome assembly MDTD01 (sample SAMN05326646, study PRJNA326480) | marine metagenome | isolation source: seawater | place: Pacific Ocean: South West | collected 2011 | reverse complement strand
TTTTTTCTAAAAATGAAACATTAATTATCCCATACATTTGTAATAAAATTGGAACAATAAGTAATAATAATAAACCTACTATAATACCAATAATTAAACCAACATTACTTCCATCTGAGTCTGAACTAGATGTTGTAGTTGGTACTGGAGTTGGTGCTCTTGTTGTTGGTGCGGGAGTATTATCTTTAAAATATGATTGCCAATCTTCATCATTACTTTCTTGATCACACTCACTATTTTCAATTTGTTCATGTTCTTTTGATTTAAAATATGTTGGCATATGACCAAGAATATTATCATTATTATTAGAATGTTCTCCCCTTGTAAATCCTCCACAATTTTCATTATTATTACAAGATGTCATAGCTTGAAATAATGTTAAACGGCGCCCATTTGGCATTCCTTCTAAATTTGGGTCACGTAATGAACCAAATGTTTTTCCATTATTAGCAGGGCACATGTGATAATTTTTTGTAACTAATGCATGTGCAAGATGACCTATAGTAGCCTCACTATTAGGAAATTCAACTGTAAAAACACTAGAAACATCTTTGTTTTCTTGATTAAAATTTTCAGAACTATTTTTTAAACTATTTTTTTTTGATTTTAGAAAAAAAGTCATATATATATATTAATTTTATAAAATTAATAATTTAATTTATCAATTCATTTTTTTTTTTAAAATAATTATTATAATACCAATAATTAATAAAACACCTGCTGTAACACCAATAATTAATCCTGTATTACTACCATCATCTTCTCTACCAGATGTTGTTGTTGGAATAGGAGCAATAGTTTCCCTAGATACACTAATTACCGGAAGTGTTTCTCCACCAATAACTATACCAGAATTAATATCACCTGCAAGTGCTTCAATATCATTCATTACATCTTCTGCCGCACTTTCATTAGATGCTACAATCTCAACTATAACTTTAATCTTACTATTTTCATTTTCTCCCATTTTTTCAACTAAATTAAAATCAAGTTTAATTGATTTTACTTCAACTCCATCTCTTTCAATTTCCTTTTTAATAGCTTCTTCAATTTCAATTCTACTTGCTTTATCATCAACTAAACTATTTAAATCACTTTCAAGATTGATTTCTATTTTATTTTTAATTGGTGCTGCAATAGTTGGTTTAGGTGTGGTAGTCGGTTTAGGAGTTGTAGTTGGTCTTGTAGTTGTAGTTGGTCTTGTAGTTGTAGTTGGTCTTGCAGTTGTAGTTGGTCTTGCAGTTGTAGTTGGTCTTGTTGTAGTTGGTTTAGCGGTTGTAGTTGGTCTTGCAGTTGTAGTTGGTTTAGCGGTTGTTGTTCCTTCAATTGCAGATGGTGTATTACTTTCAACATTAATAAGTCTATTTGTATCATAATCAATTACAGGATAATCTTGATTTGATTCATATGATAAATTTATAATATTTAATTCTGAAAAACCTCCTAATTGACCATTTATATTTGAAAATCCCCAATGTGGACTTATTCTTGACCTGAATTCTTCCTTATATTTATAATATTTTAAATTACCTATTTCATCACGTTCATAAATTTTTATACTAGGTGTTTCTAATACACTATTACCATAAGCATGTAAAATTTCATGTAAACTTGGACCATTTTTTATATCAGATAAAGTTTTCATTCTAATACTTCCTTTGTATTCAGGATGCTGATCTACTGAATATTGTAAAAATGAAAATGTTGTTGATGAACTGTGGGGTTCAGTAACAAAAAATATATAATCTATATCTATATCAAATTGACTTAAGATTAAATTTTGTAATCCTGATCTAAAGTAAAAATCACCAATATATCCTGAATTATATTTATTTATAAAATCATAAGAACCATTTATAACACAAATCATATCATTTTCATGAATACCTATACTGAAGATATCTTTAGTAGTAGTTTCTTTTGCACGCTTACGAAATGACTGGTGGAATTTAGGTATTTTAAAAAATGTTTCTAATTCATCTTCTTTAAATTTTTTATATTTTAAAAAATTATTTTTAGGAATATCGATTGGATCATTATAAATATTCTTAAATTCCTCTATTTTATCTTTGAACATTTCTTTAACTGATGAACTAATACTATTTTCCAACTTAAGAATATCTTGTAATTGGATATTTGTAAATATTTCATATCTTCCACCTATTTTAAAATATCTACTTTCAGGATCTTGAAATCCAACTTTTACAAAAAAAAAAATTTTTTGCATTTGCCATTGGTAAAATTTTATACATAAAATGATTTACTTCTATTGTTGCAGGACTATTTCTAAACGTAGTTTTAATACTACTAATAAATGTTAATGATGATATTATTTTTGTATTCCAACTTATAATTATATTATCATCTATTTTTTCAAAAACTATTTGATAACTTTCACTATCATCTACATTATAATTAGAATAATATCTAATATTATTATCTCTAAAAAAATCTTTAGTTAGATCATTTTTACAATTTAAATAAATATCACCATTTTTGTATGTTTGATTTATTTCTGGAGTATTTTCCCTTTCTTCTGTTTGAAAATTGACATTTTCACTCAAATTACTAAATGAAAAAGTTGCTTTACCTTCTGTTGCAGTATAAAAATTATATGGGTCTTTGCGATTTTCTTTAATTGAAAAATAATTTAAAACATTAGTATATTTTTCTAATATTTCATTATTAATATTATTAACAGCGGATAAAATTACAACTAATCCTTGATATTTTCTTTTTGAAGGTGGTGGTCTAATATCTCTAGTTAAGTTTTCAATTTGATTAATATTATATTTAATTGGAATACCACTATAATATGTTTCATCATTTTTTTGATACATTATTACCTTATCGTAAATTCTAATTACTTCACTAGTATTTACTCTCTCATTGTATTCTTCTTGAGAAATTATTTTATTATCTAATAATTGGTTATATATATTAATTTTCCTATTTATAAATTCCTCTTCATCAATTAAACCAAGTAAATATAATTCATAATCACCATATTTTCCTGGTGACCTATTATTACCTGTTTTTGTAGAAAATTTACTGGGATTTATAAATTTAAATTTATATAAATCATTACTCATTATATATAAATTATTATAAAATTAATAATTTATATTAATTTAATTTATTATTAAAATCTTTACTAATAAGTATATGAGTTCCATTAGGACAATCTTCAAAATTATATGTAGAAAATTTGTTCTAAACTTTTTATTTTTATATATTATATACACAAATAACTTTTTTAATAATCAATTTAATGTATAAATTTTAGTGAACCCGTATTATTTTCAATAACAAAAATATTATAATAAATACCATATAATTTTATATTAATTGGGTTCTGAAAACTAACAACTTTATTTAAATTTAATTTTAAATAAGAATCATCTATTTTACTAAAATTCAAAGTACCATTAGGTCTATTAGTTTTTGGATTTTCACAAAATGAGTATTTATAAATTAATTTATTTGATTTAAAAGTATTTATATAATCCATGAAATGTGTATAAAATTCATAATTATTTATGTCTACTCTAGGTATAGAATTTATAACTAATTTCACTTTATTTATTAAAGGTTCTTCATTATCAGTAATTGGTAAAGATGAATAATTAAATATATCATTAAGTAAAATATTATTTTCCATTATTGCTCGCCAATATAATATTTTATGTGGATGAGTTAAAGTTAATTTATAATTATTGTTAACACTAGTTATATTTTTATCTAGTACATTTTGTACTAATGGGATTATATAGTAATGATTTTTTTGTTTTTTAAAGTATGCTTTAACATTATTATCTAAAAATATATAATTAACAAATAAATATGCATCTTTGAGAGGAGGGGCTTCGTTTATAAAGTAACTTTCATCTTTTACAATTATAGTATCTTCTTTTATGTTTAATCTAAAATGACTGTCTTTTCCAATTACATTAAATTTACTATTAGTTTTATTCGATAAAGATGGAATTGTAAAATCATTAAAAATTTTATCGTAATATACTCTTTTATTAATATTATCAAAATATACAAATTTACCCATACATTTATCATTATTAATATTTTGTTGTATTATTTCTCCTTTTTTGAATAAACAAATATTTTCATTTATTTCAAAATAGTGTGTTGGTGATTGATTAAAACAATCTTGAAAATTATTTAATTCTAAATGAATTTTTATATCTTGTTTTGTTAATAAATAAATTGGTAAGGATAAATATTTATCTAAATTAAAAAAAAATTTAAGTGGAATATGTAATTTATAACTTTGTTTACCATTAGTAAAATCTCTTAATACTTTTATATTATCTCCAATTAAAGTATTAATATCAGAAAAATCATATGAATTTGTTTCATATAAAATATTTAAGTAATCATTATATTGTCTTTCAATCATTATACCGTCTATTTCGATATCAATATATTTTATCAATCCTAGTCCAATTTTATTCATCCATGAAAATTTTTTTATACCACTCGGTAAAACAGTATGATTAGACGGAGGTATATCTTGTAATTCAATATATAGTGATATATCACTTATTAAATCTCCTATTTTTGATAAATTTAATGTTACTCTTCTTCCAAATGTAGGGGTTGATTTAAAATACTGTGGAATATTTTCACTTTTAAAATAATTTACATTTTCTATAACTTTTTTAAAATATGTAATTTCTGGTTCAGAATTTAATATTTCATTTCCTTTACCACAAGTTGCTAATTTTAAAAGACCTAGTCCCATATTAATATTAAGTATAAATAATATTTAAATATTATTAAATTTTTATTTTGTTAGTTTTAGAATTAAATTATTATAAATATTTTATATGTCAGAAAAAAAATGTATAAAATATTTTGCTGCTCATTATTGTCCTCATTCTAATGAACATAGCAGAGCGTATCATTTAATAAATACCTTATTTAAAAATTATTATCCAGATGTTACAGTAGAAGTATTTTGGGGAGAAGATATTAGTGAAGAAAATAAACATGAATTTCTTAATGCTAATGCTCAATATGTACCTACTATTACAAATTCTAAATATGCTAATATTGATTTATCTTTACCAAAAGACTATAACACAGAGGGAAAGACTGATACTGAATTAACATATGCAATACTCGAAAATATTTATAATCAGTTAGATAAAGAAAAAGATGAATCAATTAAAACTCAAAAAGAGGAACTAATTAATACAAAGAAAGGAAATTGTGGAGTTAAACATATTGAAAATTATGATACCGAAGATAAAAACTCTAAAAGTTTTATGAAAAAAACACTTGAATCTTTAAACAATAATAAATTTGTTGGATTTATATTTATTTCATTACTTATATATCTAATAGTACTTCCTTTTTGTAAAAATATAAAAAAAAAGGGAGTCTCTAGTGAACAATCTTTTTTACAAGAAGATTCTAATTTATCTAGTCTATCTTAATAGATTATTTTTTTTTTATTATTAAATAAGCATAAGTTAAATTTAATATTACAATGACTGATATTAATATAGTATAAATTATTTTTTCTTTATTAAATTTTTTATCTTCTGTAAATTCTTCTGTTTTTAGTAGTTTATTAAATTTTTGGCAATCCAATTGATGTTCAAATAATTTTTTTCTTATATCAGCAATTTTTAATAATATTTCTGTATTAGAATTTAACATAATAATTATATAATTTTAGATAAATTTTTTATAATTATAAAGATAATTTTATAGTACATGCAAAAATTAGTATACAAGATACTATCATTAATGATATTAAAGTTAAATATATTTTATTTTCTTCTAAAATTACTTTTTCTAAATTTATTTTCTCTAATTTATTCTTGCTTTTTTCAATTTCATTACTAAGTGGATCTGTACGACTAAATTGGATACTTCCTAATTTTTTCATTATTATCTCATTTGAAACCATAATTATATAATTTTAGAATATATATTTTAATAATATATTTTAAAAATATATTTTAATTATTATTGTAATTAATAATAAAATAAAAATAGAAAAAGATATTAAATTAATTATATTTAGTTGTTTATTTTTATTTATATTATAATTCAAATCTTCTATTTCATCAGATATTGATTTTGATATTTCGCGCACTTGGCGTATATTTACATCACAATTTCTATTTGCAATTATATCAAGTAAATTTACAATTTCAGTTATATCAACATCTTGTCCTATGTCTGGAATATCGCATTCTGTTACCATTAAATATAAATAGAAATATTTATTAATTTATAATTTAAATAAAAAAAAAAGAAGTTATTAAAATAAATATTAATAAAATTATAAGAATAACCATTTTTTTTTTAAAGTTTGCTTTATTTTTATAAAATTTAGTAAATATTTTAATATTATTTAAAACTTTATTAGATATATTAGTTGTTGAAATAATACTTTTAGGACAATTTTTAATTAACAAATTTTGTAATGAATCAAAAATTATTGCACTTTGTATTTTATTATCATTACGACTATTTTTAAATCTATCGTTAAGCCCAGTAATACACGGTGTATCATCATTAAGCATAAATTATAATTAATTTAGAAATATTTTTACTAAATTAATTATAATTTATTATAATTTATTATTTTTTACCATATAATACAGCAGATGCTAATTCTAATTCTGCTTTAGAAATTTTAAAAGATTTTTCCTTACTTTTTGGATTTATTTTTTTACAGTTACTTAATAAATATATACTAATTAAAACATTTGGTTGTCCTTTTATATTTACACTTTTAACTTTTAATTTATTCATAACTCCATCTAATATTTTCTCCGCTTTTGGTTTTAATTTACGAATATCTTCCGATGATAGGTTTTTTGGCGAATCGTGGTAACATGCTTTTATAAAAGTAGTTAATTCTGTATAATAGTGTTTATCTTTTATTATACCAGTATATCTTGAATTATACGTGTTATTTTTATATATTTTATTAAAATATTTACTATTTTTACTTCTTATTCTTAATTTTTTAATAATATTTAATAATTCTTTTTCATTCATTATATATTTAATTTAGATTTAAATTCAAGCATATTTATTTTATTTTTATCAAAATTTTCAAATCCCGAATATGCACCATACCAATTACCTGCTATTATTCCAGTACTATCATTATCACCAAAATGTAATGTTGAAAAATAAATCAAATTATTAAAATTAAATTTTTTTGTTTTAAAATTATAACTCATAAGTAGAGAGTCATATGCAAATATAACAGCACCAATTCCAGATGCGCCAAATTTACTGAAATCAAAATTTTCTTTAGTTATTGCTGGTTCATATTCAACTAATGAATTATATCTATCTGCTCCAAATAAAAAATCTTCTGATTTAAATTCATAATGATTTAATTTTTCTTCATTAAATTTATACCATAAAGACCAAAATTTATCTTTATCATTTTCATATTCTTTATTTATATCAGTATATTTCATATATTTATTCACATTTGGGATAATATCAATTAACATCTTAGACCATTTAAACGGATTTATTTTTCTAATTGCTAATGAACAAAAATAAGCTGTTACCAAACCACCTAAAAATCCTAATGTATGATTATGTGTTAATCTACTTGCAGTAATAGATTCTTGTATAAGTTTATCTAATTGTGATTCTTTACTATATTTTAATCCAATATATGCAGTCCTCATCGCAGCACCATTACCACCCATACTTTTATTATAATTATTTTTTTTCTTTTTTATTAGTAATTCTAAACTTTTTAAAGTTGACATTCCTGAACCCCTTATTTTCTTTTTTAATTCAGAGTATATTTTTAAATATTCTTTTTTATAGTTTTCTTCGCCTCCTCCTTTTTTAACAGAATCCATTGTTGCTATCATCATAATAGTATCATCACTTGCTTTCCAATCACTTATATCAATATCATCTCCTCCAAGAGAAATGTAATTATGTTGTATTTCATTCATGACTAAAATTGCTTTTTGTAAAGAATTTAATTCATTTCCAAAATTGAATTCCCACATACCGTCTTTAAATCCAAGAGTATCTAAATATGACCCTATACATAGGGATGCTTTAATATTGTTTTCCATATATATATATAAATATATAGAAATATATATATTTATATAATGTCAATTGATTTTAGAAAATTAAAATTTAATTTATATGAATTATTGAATGTTAGCTCAAATGATTCAGTTGAAAAAATAAATCATAATTATAGACAAATTGTAAAAAAATTTCATCCAGATAAAGGTAAACTAAGTGATTTGGAAGAAGAAATTTATTATGAAATCACACTAGCAAATCATATATTATCTGATAATAAAAAACGTTATCAATATGATAGTTTTTTAAAAGTTAAAAATTCTGAAAAACAAGTTAATCAAAATAATTATGGTAATATTAAACAAGAAAATTCTAAATATTTTCCAGATACAAAAGAAGAAGCATTTAAATCCTATTTAAAACAGAGTGAAAATTTATATAAAAGGCATGGAAATGTAAATATTCCTAATGGAAAAATTTCAACTCTTTTAAAAGAAAAATCAAAAGAACGCGAGAATATGAGACCAATTCAACGAGAAAATTTTAGAGGAAATGATGATTTTAATAATACATTTGTAAATAGAAAAAATGGAGGAGAATATAGTAATAATATTATAAATTATGAAGGTGGTAATATAATTCCATTTGAATTAGGAAAGTCCACTCTTAATCTTACTAGCTTAAAAGACTTTAATAATATGTATACCAGTGATACAGTTAGAGAAAGAGATATGACTAGTTTAAGTCAAGCATTTTTACTACAGCCCCATAAAGAAATTGATGAAGACTTCGATTATGAAGAAAAAATGTCAGAATATAAAAATAGTAATGATTCAAATAATAAATTTGATTTTTAATTTTTTGATAAAATAGCATAAGCAATAGATGTTAATAATATAGATTTTAATATATCTTGTTTTTTAATATTACATTTATATTCATCATTTATTTTATGTGTATACATGTAAATTATTATTATTAATAAAGATAATATGACATAAAATATATCATATTTAATATTAAATTTTTTTTTAAATTTTAATATTATAGTTAAAAATATTACTTTTAATATAAAAGATTTTAATATTGTACTCCGTTTATGTTTTTTACATATTACTATTAATAATACAGAAATAATAAATAGGTGTAAGAATAATATTATACTAAATAAAATATTAAAACATGTAATATTAAAATAATTTAGTAAAAATAATAATAATTCTAATAATAATGTATATAATGATATATGCATATTATAAATATTTAGAAAATATGTATTTTTGGAATCATGCAAATACTTGTTATTAATAATAAGTATTTTACAAAACCTAATTTGTTACTTTTATTTTTTGCTATACCAATCCCTGTCCAAATACCAACTAATGGAAATATTATAGATTGTTCTTTATGAATATTATTACCCTTAAAGTGTAAAAGTAACTTAAATATTATTTGAAGGGATGATAATAAATAGATTATTAATTTTGAATTTTGAATACTATTTTTAAAATTTACAATAAATATATTTAAAAGAGAAGCACCAAATGTCCATGCAATATACATCATAATTATATTTTGTACAATATTATCTTTTGATTTAATATTTAAAATCCATAAATAACACAATGATATTACAATTCCAACTAATAAAAATTGAGATATTTGTCTTTTATTTTTTGTCCATGAATACATCCATAATAAATTAAATATACATGATATTATAAATAGACTAGTTAAATTTTTATCCCATACTAATTTATCTGTTACAATTTTGTATGAAATAAATAATAATCCAAAATAAATAATACCCCATATTGAAAAAGTCCATCCAGCAGGTTGTGCATCAAATTTTTTATCATTATTTATATCTTTTACATTTGCTTTATTTAATACAGGTATGTAATAGTTTCCAAATATTGTTATTAATGTAAATAATAATGGCAAATATTTATTCATATAATATAAATTATAAATATTTTTAATTATAAATATTTATAAAATAAATTGTATAATAATTATATGGTAACTGCAGATGAATTAGTGCAGGAACAATCTGAAAGAAATTTAAAACGGAGAAAATATTTTAAAAAAGTTTATAAAATGGTTGAAAGAAGAATCATTGATTCTAGTAAAATTAACTTATATCAATGTTACTATGATATTCCTCATTTTATTATTAATGTTCCAATATATTCAATGGACGAATGTAGAAAATATATAATTGACAAATTAAAAAAAAATGGATTTAAAGTAAATATAGTTAGCGAAAATAGAATAATTATAAGTTGGGGTTCATAATATTATTAAAATTTATCATATTTTTTGGAATCATAATAAAATTTTCTTTTATATATTTCATATTAACATCTATTGAACCGACCGCTTCTGCTAAAGCTTCAATATCTTCAACTTCACCTGAGGTTGCATCTATTCCACGACCATATACAAAATAAAATGATAATATAATAAAAAGTAAAATAAGTAATATTAACACAAATTTCTTTTTAATATCATTATCGCAAAAAGATAATAAAATATTTTTTATTTTATTATTAAATAATATTAAATTATTTTTTTTTTCACCTACAAAAGTTTCTTTTGAAATATTTTTTGAATTAAAATTTTCATGTAAATTTAATTTTTTTTTTAATTTTTCTATACACTTATCACAATTTAAAATATGTTCAATATGTTCACATTTTATATTTTCACAAGAATCAGATGATGTAAAATTATCATAATTTATATTATCAGTATTATTTACTTTTTCAATATTATCGATATCATTTACTTTTTTAATATTGTCATTTGAAATGTCTGGAGATATACCCCACACATCATTATAAGATGAATAATTTATCATTATTTTTAAATAGAAAATAATTATATTATTTCTTTTTTATTAAATATTTTATATATCGTCTAAAGCTAAAGAAAAGAATTATAATTATAAATATATGAATTCAGATACTAGTTCTGACCTTAATATAAACTTCATGGGTGATAATGAAAATAATTTAAATGTTTTAAAAAAAGATACAAGTGAAACTGATTATTATTTAGGATTAATCGCAAATCCTTCGAAAACACTTGTAGATGAACCTAATTCATCTTCTTCATTAGAATTAAGTGATACTGATAAACAAGAGGACGCAAATTTATCATCATCATCTAAACCAACTTTTGAAGAAATTAACTTACCTAGATTCTCTGATAAAGATAGAGATAGAGATAGAGATACTCCTAGAAATTCTAATAAAAGTGATTTGTACTCATCTGAAGAAAAATTTACAAGAACCGAAAGAAAAAAATCAAATAGAAATCGTTCTGAAAGAATTAATATCAGTGATACAGAACCAGCTAAACCAAAGAAATTAACACCTCAAGAATTAAGAATGAGAAAAATAGAAATGTTAAGAAAATTAAGCGAGCTAAAATTAAGAGGATATAAATTATCAAAAGAATATGATTTTAATTCATCTATTGAAGAAATGGAATACGAATATGATATGCTTAAAAGTTTTGTTGATAAAAGAAATGGAATTAAATTATATAAAAATTTAATATTGAATGGTTGTTCTGTAATTGAATTTTTTAATGATAAATATGATCCGTTTAAGTTTAAATTATCTGGATGGTCAGAGCATATGAATGTTGAAGTTGATAATTATGATGATGTACTTGAAGAATTATATGAAAAATATAGAGGCTCTGGGGGTTCAATGCCACCAGAATTAAAACTATTACTTCTAATAATGGCATCTGCTTCAGCATTCCATTTTTCCAAAAATTTTGAAAGTAAAATACCAGGACTGAATAAAATGTATACAAATAATGCAGGTATAATTCCTGGAATGTTTAGTGGAAAACAAGAAAAACCACAATTTGTATCACCACAGGAATTAAATATTCAACAACAAAGAGAAGAGATGATTAGAGCGGAAAAAGAAAGAAAATCTCAAATGAGAAATCAAATGAGAAGTAATATGAGTAGTCAAGGTGTCAATGAACACCCAAATACCAATATTCCGACAAGTAATTTAAATAAAAATCCCATGTTTCAAAATAGACCAAGTGATAATTTCCAAAATTCATTCCATCCAGTAGGAAGTAATCGTGGAGTACAACCACAACCACAACAACCAGTAATTTCTAAATCAGAAGACGTAAATGAAATATTAAAAAGATTACATACTAATAATGGAACAGAGGAAGAATCTAGTGTAAATAATGATAGAATTTTATCAGATACAACAGTTAGTGAAGGAGGTACAAGACGTAGAAAGAAAAAATCAATGATGGTTATTGCATAAATATGTTCAAAAGATATGACATAAAGATATATTGTATTAATTAATTATATGGAAAATACACCGAAAAAAAAACGCGGACGTAAACCTAAAAATTTCAATAATAAAGAAATCGTAGCAAAAAATACGATAACTCCTATTATTACGCATTTAGCAATATCAGAAAATAATTCAGAAACAGAAACTATTTTAAATCAAGATGATAAAGATAAACGTATATGTGAATTAGAAAGTCAAGTTAAAAATTTAAAAAATAAAATAAAAAAGAAAAATCCAGAAAAATGTTCTGTTTATAAAGTTAATTTTAGTAATGATTCTGTATGTTGGTGGTGTAAACATTGTTTTGATAATGAAAAAATAGAATTACCGACACGATATTATAATGATACATTTCATACTTATGGTATATTTTGTTCTTATGAATGTTGTGAAGCATATAATATTGATCTAAATGATGAAAATGTATTTAATCGTTCTTCTTTATTAAAATACCATTATTACAAAACATACGGTAATTTTAAAAATATAGAAAAAGCAAAAGACTGGAAAATATTAAAACCATTTGGAGGTAATGTAGATATAACAGAATTTAGAGAATCTTTTAATAATATTGGTGATGATTATAATTATCTAAAACCACCAATGATATCACGTTATGCACAAATTGAAAAAATTAATTTGTTAAATACAAAAAATACGAATGATTTGGTTATAAAAAGAAGTACTCCGTTAAAAAATAATAAAAATTCATTAGGAAAATTTATTAAATCTGAAAAAACAGAAACTTAACTTAATATAATATCATTATATTTTAAAATATTATTTTTTAATATGATAGTAAATTCATCAAGATTATGATTACTTGATACGATATACTCTGATAACTTTGATTGAATTATATTTAAATCACTTATACTTAATTGCTCTAAAGTTTCATCAAATAATTTAATTACATTATTTATGTCACCATAACATTTTATATTTAATTTTAATTCATTTGATTTTATTTCATTTGATTTAAAATTATTTTTTACAAATTTATAAAAATCATTATCAATATTTGATTCAACAATTTGATTTAAATAACTAGAATTAGAATTATTATTTAATGAATAAATATAATTTTCAAGAATAATATCTAAATCTTTGTTATATTTATGAGTAAATTGATTTATATATTTTTTTAAAACATGATTGTTTTGATTCAATTGTATAAAATTATTATAATCATCACTATTTTTATTTATATTAATTAAATTTAATTCGATATTATCATCATCTATATTTTCTATAATTCCAATCATTTCTTTATTTAATGGTGCTAATGATTTTAGACTTTTTATTTTTTTTTTACTAGTTAAGCATTGAAAAGTCATAATACAATCTAAATCATAATCTGTTAAATTACAGCATAAATAATCGTCTTTATGTTCAGTAAATATAAAATTTATATATTCTCCTATTTTTGGTGTAAAATTATATAATTTAATAAAAGGCATTAATAATTATATTATTTTGTTTTTAATTATTTAAAAATAAAAATAGATTTATATTAATGATACTTGTACCTGGATGGACTATTGGTCTTTTAGAGATACTTATTTTTTTTATGGTTAGTTTTGGATTTAAATATTTTTTAACATCTTTATCACAACTAAATAATATTATATACTATTGGTTATGTATGACTATTTTAACTGGAATATGGGAATTAACTTATCTAATAACATATGATTCCATTGTTAACACAGCAGACCAATTGATTTTAAATAATACTCATGTTTGGACAAATATGTATGATTTATCATATATTTTCCCATCAGAGTTATCACATATTTTTTATGCAGAGTATGGTGCTTGGGCAGATAGAGAATACATGTCATTAAATGATAATTGGAGTCATACTGTTGAAGGTACTCATCTCACATTTTGTGCTATTTTTTCTTTTTTTGGATTATTTTCTGGATTAGAGCGGAAAACTATAAAATCACTAATTGTTGTTGGTATGGCTATGGCATTCCAACTAATGAATAGTATATTGTATATGATAGAATATGGTATTCAATGTAATAGTATACGTAGTCCTAATTATTATAATAATTCAGAATTTCCACTTGGTATTGCAATGTCTGAAAGACCATTTATGTATGTAAATTTATTTTGGTTAATTATGCCAACATATATTATTTTCTATGAAATTTTTAATCAAACAATTACTAAAATGAATAGACATAATAGTGAAAAATTAGAAAGTAATGATAATGAAAATACTCATTTAATTCAAAATACAGATAATATTAAATATTAAGAACCACCTAATTATATTTCTGAAGAAGAATAATTTAAATTATTTTAAAAAAAATAAATATAAATATATATATATGAAATTAACAAATTCTATAGATTTATTAAAGTTTGAAAATAAATGTACACATATCCAAGATTTATTTAAATTTTATTTAGAATTAACAAAAATAGAATTTATTGATAAACCAAATGATTTGCAACTTGAACATATTGAAAATTATAAAAAAATATTAAAAAAATGTATTCAATTAAAAGAACGTGGAGAATTATTCGATTCAGATATTTTACATGTTAATAAGTCTAGTAATATATTAAAAAATAAACAAAATAGACTTAGATTATATGGAGAATTATCTACAAATTTTGGATTATTTAAATTATCATTTAAATCAAATATAAAAGAAGTATTTTATAATGAATTTAAATCTAAAATTGAATTAGAGGGTCATACTACAGATGAATTCAACTATCAACCTCCTAATTCATCATCGAAAAGTGCTATTTTTAAAGGATTTTATAACAATGAAAGATGTTACTTTAAAACATTTACAATAGAAGGTGCAAGAAGTTTAGAATATGAACAGAGAATATATAAGTACATTAAAAATAGAAATACAATTTTAATCGATGATATTAAAGATAATTTTGTTGAAATTATAGATGTATTTAAAATTTCAAAAACTGATTTTGAAAGATTTTTTAAATTAAATCCTAGAACTTTTAGACATCGTTCTAATAACTATAACTTAGAATACGAAAATTTATTTAGAACTGGTACTATACGAGGCGTGGGTCGTGGTCCTTATGAATCAACAAGTACTCATATATACTTTATCGTGACTAAAGATATTCAAGGAATTACTTTACGTGATTATTTTAAAAAAATATTGGTTCCAATTCAATCATACCCATTTGATGGACCATCGGTTGATGATAAAATAAAAGAGATAATAGAAATTTTATTTGAATTAATTTATGGATTATATATTTTAAATCATCGATTGGATATTATTCATAATGATATTCATTTTGGAAATGTTATTTTTAAAGAAAATGATAGTTTACCTAATAAAAGATATACCATTAATAATATAGATATTTTTAGACCTAGAAAACATAGATTATGTATATATGATTTTGATTTATCTTATCTTAGCGGTCATAGTAATCCAGGTATTACATATCCAGATAATAATATTTATGGTAGAATTAATAATCCAATTTCCGTTTTAGAAAGAGGTAGAGATATTTATAATATTGGAAATGAAATAATTGGGTTTCCAAAGGTTTACCCTAGGCTCGGTCTCGCAGGATATAAATCTATATTTGAGAATACTTCGTCTTCTTTTGTAAATATTGTAAAATTATTATTTGATAGTGATTATATAATAAATAATTTAAAAACAGCAGGAGAATTAGAGGAGGATGGTATCCCTGGGCATTTTTGGAATAGGTATTGTAATACATTACCTAAAGAAGATTATAGATATTATGGAGAAACTGTATGTGACCCTTTAAGAGAAGATTTTGACCTAATTAATCCAGATAAAGTTTTATTGAGATTTTTAAAAAATAAAACAGTTAGAGAAAATTATCTAAATATATTATCAATTGACCCAGTATTTAAAAAATTCTTAAAAAATTTATAATTAATAATAATTTATAATTAATTATAATGAGTGGTATTTTAAAAAAATTAGGTTTAAAAAATAAAAATAATAATCATAGTTTGTTAGAGGAAGATAATGATTTTTATGAAACTATTTGTGATAATGAAATATTAGAAAGCGATAATAACAATAATGAGTATAATTTTAGAAATGAATTATTAAAATGTGATAATGATACCGAAATGTTCTCTTTAGAAGGACAATACAAATTATGTAAAGTTGTTGATGTTTATGATGGAGATACAATAAAAGTTGTTTTTGATTTAAATGGGTCTTTTTATAGATGGAGTGTTAGAATGCTTGGATATAATTCACCAGAAATGAGAGTTTCTATAAATAATCCTGCACGTGATACTATAAAACAATTAGCTATTAATTCACGAGATTTTTTAAAAAGTATAATACAAAATGATGATCAACTAGTTTATATTAAATGTGGTGGATTTGATAAATATGGTAGATTATTAGGAATAGTATATGTTAATAAAGAAGATAAAGTAAGTGTTAATCAATTAATGATTGATAATCATAAAGGTGTTCCATATGATGGTAGATAATTATATATATAATATTCAATTGTATATATAATATTTAATTATATACATAATATATACCTTGTAAAAAACTATCAGCCATATCATCTTTTTTCTTATAAGAATTAAAATGTTCTAGCCATTTTTCTTTTGTTTCTTCATCTGAAGAAATTAATTCAGTACAATATTTTATACCTAATGCTTTTGTTAATTTATATGTTTTTGCTTCATGACCTTTTAATTTCACTAATTTTTGTGTATCACCATCATTTGCTAATTTTAATTTATTACTTGGGCACATATATTTTACTAATTTTACATTACTTTTAGTTATATCTTTATCTACAATTCCCCGTATTAAATAAAAATCATATATAGTTGAAGATATAGCTTTCATCCTTGGGTTTTTTAATGTTGGTTGATTTTCAATTAGAACTTGTGTTGCAGTTAAAAGTAACGGTTTATCATCTAATGTTCGTATTAATTTTAATCTTAATTCATCTAAATTTATATCTCTGACTGCTTTCTTTTTGTATGGTCTTAATTCTAATGATTTTTCTAATTTTTTATATTCTGATTTTGCATGTGTTTTGCAATAATAATACATACCTTCTCCTATATTAATTGTATAATATATTATTTTATCACATTGTTTTTTCCCGACAAATTCACAATTTGTTCCACATTTTACTGGTTTACAATAATCATCAAATCCTGAAAGTGTAGTATTTATATTTTTTGCGTGATTTTTACAAGTATATATAGTATCTTGTCCTATTATTTGTTGCATTAAAGATGGATTTGCGCCACATTGGAAACATTTAATTTTTTCTCTATCAGTTAAATTAATAATATCCCAATCTATTATTTTCCACACTGGATTAGATTTATCTGAATTATCATATTCAATCAGACAATAGGATAAATTAATAATACCAACATC
>MDTD01006230.1_pt1 | contig 17819 bp, 16 predicted proteins | sample 811221 | NCBI WGS metagenome assembly MDTD01 (sample SAMN05326646, study PRJNA326480) | marine metagenome | isolation source: seawater | place: Pacific Ocean: South West | collected 2011 | reverse complement strand
AGGCTAACAAATAATGATATAGTCTTTGTTAATGTTAGAAAAAATAGTTTTCTGCTCGAAGGGGAAGTTTACAATAATGCAGTTTATGAATTAAAAGAAAACGAGGGACTTTCAGAATTATTACAGTTTTCCGGTGGATTACCAGTTACTGCACAAACAAGAAAAGTAAATATTAGTAGAATCATACCTCCTGAGATGAGAACTAAAGAAATAATTGCAGATAGGGAATTAATAACCTTTAATTATCAGGAAGCGAAAGACACAGGTAAGAAAATTAATTTGTTTGACGGAGATAAAATTACATTCTTTCCAATTTTAGACATGGAATTAAATCAAATAACTATTTCAGGTCATGTTGCTGAACCCGGTACATATTCACTATCAACTTACAATGATTTGAAATCATTAATAATGGATGCTGCAAAAGGTGTTTTACCCGATGCATATACAGAAAGAGTCGATGTTACAAGTATTTTAAATGGGATAAACGTCGTAAATTCCTACAATTTGAATGATATTTTAAATTCTAGCACTTACATACAACTGAATAATTTGGATCAAGTGACTGTTTACAGTAATCAGAGAGTTGATGGAGCCAAATTTGTGTCAATTAGTGGTTATGGAGTTGGCAGTATAACTACAACTTGGAAGGAAAACTTAACAATTTATGATTTAATTTTCAGTGCATCTGAAATTAATAATCCAGACTTTCTAACAAATTTATTAAAATCAAGAATTGATGTCAAAAGATATAATAATGACACAGGAAAATTCAAAACTTTGACATTTGAGTTTAATAATTTAGAGGAATTAAAATCCACATTATTATTTCCGAGAGATAAAGTACTTTTATTTAGCACAGCTACAACAGAAAATACTAAAAAGAAGGTTGGTATTTTTGGCTATGTCAATAAGCCAGATATGTATGATTTAGAAGAAAATATGTATTTGGAGGATCTCTTGCTGCTTTCCGGTGGATTTCAAATAAGTGCTGATCAGGAGAGTTTAACCGTTAATAGATCTGAAAGAGATATCTCAAGTGACAGAGTTGTTAGAAAAATAGATGTTAAAATTGACAAAGATTATTTATTGGGTCTAAAAGATAAACCAGAAAGCGAATTTATTTTACAAGACAGAGATATTTTAGTTATAAGACAGATACAGGGCTATGAAGAAAGTATAAGAATTAGTATTTCTGGTGAAGTTAATTATCCGCAAACAGTGGTCGCCGAATTTAAAACCTCCTCACTAAAACAGGTAATTGATTATGCTGGTGGACTTACACCATATGCTAATTTAGACGCATCAAGTTTAATCAGAGATGGTAAATTAATAACGCTTAACTTCAATTACCTTAATGCTGAGGAAATATTTGAAAATGGCGATATTATTAATATCGCATCCAACAAAGGAATTGTAAGTACTACTGGGGCTGTTAAAAATGAATCCAATTTTATTTGGAAAAAAGGATTAAAAGCTAAAAAATATATTAAAAATTCTGGAGGTAAATTATTTAATGAGGGTGGAAAGTCTTACGTGGTTTTACCGAACGGAAAAACTAAAAAAATTGGTTTTTTTAAAAACCCCAGAGTTCTCCCCAACTCAGTTATTGTAACTGATTTTAGACCAGAGGGTCAAGGGTTTAAAGAATCTGTAACACAATTTATTGAAGATTTGTCTGGAACTATAACTTTTATAACAACTACTCTTACAAGCATTTTAATTGCAACCAAATTATAGTAGATGAAAAATAATCAGGATAATTCACGTGCTAATTTTGACGAAGATTCGATTGATATCATATCCATTTTGAGAAAAATATGGTCAGAGAGAAAATTAATTTTTAAAACAACATTATTTTTTTTTATTGCAGGATGTATTATTTCTCTGTTAAGTCCGACTGTCTACACATCAGAAACAACTTTTGTTCCGCAAGTAAGTGATGACAAAACATCTTCAGTTGACGATGGATTGGGATCTTTAGCTTCCTTGGCAGGTATTAATTTAAACAGGTCCAAAAACATTAGCGACTCTTATTTATCACCATTACTTTATTCAAAATTAGTCGAATCTGAGGAGTTTTCTCAAAGCATAATTAACGAAGAAATTACTAATTTAAAAGGTGATAAATCAACCATCAAAGCACATATATTATCAACTAAAAACTCATTCAGTTTAAATCCATTTAATTTTGTAAAAAAATATACTGTTGGGTTATTTTTAAATAATAACTCTGAAAAAAATAATAAAGATGTTCTTAAAAATTATAATTTTTTAAGTGATGAAGATTATAATATAATTATTTCCTTTAGGAAAAAGTTTAAAGTAGAAGTATACGAAAAGGAAGGTTACATAAAAGTTCTTGCAACAGATAAGGATGCTTTTATAAGTACTCAAATAGTAGAAATTGTAACCAGAAATCTACAATCGGATATAATTAAACTTAGGACTAACAAAATTAAAGAAAGATTAAAATATTCAAAAGAGCAGTACGAATTAAAGCAACAGGAATTTGATATTTTACAAAAAAAATTAGCAGAATTTATCGACTCTAATAAAAATATCTCTACAGCAAGTTTTAGGTCACAATTGCAAAAATTAGAGTCCGAGTTTCAATTGCAACAAAATATCCTAATTAATTTGGCTTCGGAGTATAATAATAATAAGATTAAACTTAATAAAGATACGCCCATATTTTCTGTATTAAATCAGGTTTCTATTCCTAATGAAAGAACTTCACCAAAAAGAAGCCTTATGGTCATTATTTATATATTTCTTGGTTTAACACTATCTATTTCTTTTATTCTTGGTAAAAAAACCATCGCTGATTTTATTAAAGAAATAAGGGGTTAAATATTAATTTTTTTTAAATTCTAGTTTATTCAAATTTTACAAATTATCTAATTTTCAATTTAGGTTATCCTAAATTATTAGATACTACTTTTTTTTTAAATTCAACTGAACAAGTTTCTCTTTGTACCAGTTTGGATCAGTTAATCTATTAAATAGCCATATACGATATTTTTTAAAAATCATGGCTTTACAAATAATAATAAATCTATTTTTTACAAATAGATAAATTTGAATTAATTTATGTATCGTTCTTGTTTTTTTATTGTCGTTAAATTGGGAACGAAAATTTTTTAGATAATAGACTGTTTCCTTTGTTTGATTGTATGTTAAGCTGTCTACGGAATTAAAAATCTCATAGGAAGCTGCTAAAAAACAACTTGAGGGTGTCATTAATTTATCTAACTTATTTACAGCATTTTGGGCATTTGTTTTTTTAGACAGTAAAAAAACGTCATACGCATTTCTTAACGATATCCTCTTGTAATAATAATGATTGTCATTTATTTGATTAGCAATTATAGTTATATTTATCTTATTTGAATAACTTAAAACCCTAAATTCTTCAATTAATTGATGATCTTTTTCGATTAACTCAAAATTAAATTCTTTTAAATATTTTTTTTCATGTAAAATTTCATGATGTATCTCTATGGCCGCAATTAGGTTTTCTTTATGAAGTCTAGAGTAATGTATTTCATCTGGAAAATAGTAGCCGTATTTTTTCACCTCACAATAACCATTCTCTTTTAATAAATTAATTGCTTTTGAATAGTCTTCTTTTGAAAAAATAAAGTCAATATCTCCAACCATCCTCTCTCCAATATCTTGGTAAATTTTTGCAATTAAGTTTGCAGTACCTTTTAAAAAAATTGGTTTAATATTATTTGATAATAATAATTTATTCAATTCTTTAGCTTGGGAAATAAATTTCAAATTTCTTTTTCTATTTACATCGGTAACATATTGCATATATACAACTAAATCTTTAGGTAAATAATGTAAAAAATTTGCACGAAAAAAATTACAGTACAATGCTGGCAATACATATTGTGCAGTGCTTACTTTTACTACTTTATCCCAATCTATAATTTCTGATGATAATTGTTTTTCTATTTCTTTCCTATTCCTTTTTTCGTAAGAAATAGTTAAGCATTTTGCAATGAAGTAGAATGTTTCTTTAAAATTCAATGTTCATAATTTTCATAAATTTTTTTTTCTTATTTAGTTTCAGTCCTCTAATCGAATCAAAGGGAATTTGATTGCAATCGTTTCTAGACAAAGCTTGGAGTATTGATTGATTGTCACTCTCAAAAACTTTATTTTTGTACTCAACTAAAATTTGAGTTTCAATACAACCAAGACATAGATTAACTAATATTTTATTCATTATTCATTCTGTGTAAAATAACACATCATCTTTTCGTTTATTTATAAATTCATGATCAAGCGTAAAATTTAAACCTTCCTCCAAAGTATAAGGTGCTTTAAATACCTTGTGGACTTTCGAAGCATTAAATTGAGTTGTAGCACAAAATTTCTTAACTCTAACTGATGAAATAGAATTTTTTTTTCTAGAAATTATCGATATTAAATCAAAAATGTATCCAACCATTAAACCTAAAAAATATGGTATTTTAATACTTGGTAATCTAATTTTCATTTTTTCTTTTATTCTTTGTGTTAGCTCTATCATAGAAAAATCTGGCTCGTCTGCATAATTAAAAACATGATAACCTGGCTTACTATTATTTAGTCTATCATTAATTAATGCCACAATATTTCCAACATAAGCCATAGATTTTTTATTTTGACCGCTTCCAATTATTAGAAATTTTCCAGAAGATATCTGTTTTAAAAGATTATAAACATTTCCTCGATTTCTTTCACCAAATATTACAGTTGGACGAATAATAGTAATAGATTTTCCAGCAGGATTATTATCGTACCATTTCTTAATTGATAATTCCGCTTCCCATTTGCTTTTGCCATAATGATTAAATGGATCTACAGGGTGATTCTCGTCAGGATTAATTTTATTTAACCCATAGATGGCAACAGAACTTGTGAAAATAAGATTCTTAACCCCAGCGTTATCCATAGCTTTAAGAACGTTCTTAGTCCCTTTAACATTTACATCATAATATAAAGATTTCGGAGAAATATCATCTCGATGCTCTGCAGCTAACAAAACAACACTTTTGGTACCATTTGGAATTTTTATATCATCTAAATTCCGTACATCCCCTTTTTTGGTTATATCGTTAAAAAAAGGACTTGGATTTTTATCAATATTTATTAGTTTATGACTCTTTATTTTTTTTATTAATAATGAACCAACGAAACCTGATCCACCTACTACTGTTATCATAATCTTAAATTTAAAAAATTTGAATACTTTTTAAGCATTTTATCTTTTGAAAATCTGATTTTACTGTCATTAAAAATTTTTAATCGTTGTTTATTATATTCTTTGGCATCCAAGGTATACTTATTAATAAAGATTTCTAAGTCTTTTGTTTTAAAATCTTTATTAATAATTATTCCATTAAAATTGTTTATGATCAAATCATTTACACCTCCTAAATTAGATGCTATACAAGGTATCCCATGTGTTAATGCCTCAATTATGGTAAGTGGAAGCGCCTCAAAATAACTAAGTAAAATCAACATATCTGAACGCTTATATATCTCTAACATGTTCCTTTGTAATCCTAAAAACTCGATATGATTTTTATTGAAACCAAATTCCTTACACTTTTTAAATATTTCATTAATAAATAATATATTGTCTGTCCCACTACCCACAAAAATCAATCTAATATTTAAGTTTTTAACCTTACTTAATAATTTAATAGCACCAAAATGGTTTTTTGACCTGTCAATTCTAGCTGGAAAGACAAATGTAAATTCGTCTGATAGTTTTTTCGTCAAAAATTTTTGATTAAGACCAGTACATATAATTTCATATTTCCCCCTCTTTAAATTTAAAAATGAAGATTCTTTTTTCATATTTTCGTACAGAAATATGTAATCATTCTTAACAAATTTGTATAGTATATACTCAGTAAATTTTATAATAGAGGATTTAATAATATTGTATCCGCGCCATCCCCAGCCATGAACAGTATAAATTAACCTCGGTTTTTTTTTGGAAAATAAATACACAATCCTTAAGAGGATAGACGCTTCTGTCGAGTGAACATTTATAGATTTAAAATTATTATTAGCTAAAAAGGACCATAAGGCGAGTAATGCATGAAAAACACTAAAAATATTTATTCTTGATTTTTTTATAAGTACTGGTCCTAATCTGTCTATTTGATTAATTGAATTACCCTCATATAAATAATAAACAACTACATTTTCTGAATTGAGTGATTTAACTAAATTATGAACATATATTGTAGCTCCACCTACGTCTGATTTACTAACTAAAAAACAAGTTTTCATAAAGTTTTAAATATTTTTTTTTCATTGCTTCAAGGCTATAGTTATTGCGATGATGATTAATGAGAGTATCACTTATTTTATCTCTTTCACTTTTTGTTTTATTCAAATAATTAGCGATTTTTTCTTTTGCTTCAGTAGCTGTTTTATAAATAAAATCTTCATTATCATTATAAATATTTTTAACATCTCCCACATCTGTGCTGAAGCAAGGTAAGCCATAAGATAAACTTTCGATGAGAGCCATCGGGCAACTTTCAGAATAACTTGAGATTAGCGTAATTGAAGAAGATTTATAAAATTTTTTTAAGTTGCTTTGAAAACCCTCCAGTTTGATCTTACCGGTTAAATTATTGTCAGTAATAATCGATAATAAATCTTTATTTCTTTGATGAACTTCTTTACCAACAAATACAACTCTGTCTATTATATCTTCTTCTAACAATTTTTTTGATATTTCAATAGCTAAATCAAAGTTTTTAATTTTATCCCATCTCGAAACATATAATAACTGTTTTATTTTTAAACTATTAACATTTTTGGGTATTATTAAAGGTGAACCGTTTTGAATTACTGAACTATTTGATTTAGAAAACCCAATTTCAACATGACTTTTCAGACTGGCGTGCGAGACATATATTAAATGACACATTGATAATTTCTGTAAAAATAAAGTAAGTAATATTGAAATTTTTGTACTAATTTTTTCCCTCGAAAAGTATTTCAGATCGTGATGAATAGTTCCACAACACTTTCTGAAAAATAATATAGGAAAACCATAACAAATTGATTTGTACATCCAAAACAAAACTGGGGTATTTTTTGAAAATTGTAAAATTTGTTGAATTTTTTTAAAATAATTTCCTTTTAAATAAAAAATATTTTTGTTTTTACTATCAAAATCATTATTTCTAGAAATAACCAAAATATAATTTGTGGTATTTTCTCGCTCTAAGTCTAATAAAATTTTTTCAGCACCTCCTTGATTGAGAGACCAAATAACATGAATTACTTTATTGATTTTCTCCATCTTAATATTTCTTTCTCTAGAATAAGTTCAGGTCTAGCCTTAAATATTGGCTTGATTGATTTAATTTTCAGTATTTCATCTCGATTAATTAAAGGAAGTTTAAGAGATTTACTCATCTCTTCGGCTCGATTATCAATTTTTATTATAATTGATGGAATTTTAAATTCCATGCAAAAGATACCACAGTGTAATCTCGTACCAAAATATAATAATCTTTGAAGATTATCTTTAATAAACAATTCCAGTTGGTGTAACTCAATATCTAAAATTTTAAAATTATGATTTAAAGAATTTAAATACTGTAAATCTTTTGAACCCTGAACCCAAAAATAAATATTATTACAGGTTTTCTGAGCTAGTTTGATTGCAGCCTGATCTAGTTTCCAATTTTTACTATAGTCGGTGAGGGTGAATATCATCATATCTCTATTTTTTAAAGTAGGTTCTTTAATTTTTGATGATAAATCATAACCCCAAGTCGTATGGCATCCTGTATTGATTACATTCTGAATACCAAGATCCTTTAGTTTTTGAACCGTGTATGCATCCCTAGCACTGTGAAGCATTTTTTTTGAAAGGAGCATTTTACAAACAAAACGACCCCAGATACCAACTTTTAATTTATAACTTCCCCAACCTACACCTAGTAAAACTACTTCTCTAACAAATAAAAGTTGTAGTAAGCCAATCTTCCAACTAGCTGGTGGAAAAAATCTAAACCATAGAAGATTGGATCCCCCAACAAAAGTATAATCTGCATTCCAGATTTTAAGAATTTCTCTAAAACTTGGATAATTATGAGTTGAAATGCTTGTTATGTCGGAATTTGGGAAAAGTCTGTTTATTTCTCTTTCTGTAGATCTTGAAATGATGTGGTCTCCTCTGTTAGGGCTTAAACCTCTGCCCTTAATAGCTGGATTTAATATAACTATTTTCATTGTTATTTTTAATATTATAAATGAACAAACCTATGAATAAATACATTGTATTGGTTGTAAATAGTTCTCTTTGAAAATTAATTGATATTCCTATGAAAATTAATACTAAAAAGTAAATTGTTCTAGAGTTCACATTTGATGTTAAAAGTTTGAAGTACTCAATAATTAATAAGACTATGCTTGCTATGCCAATAATCCCCGTTGTACCCAAATAATGAAAAAATAAGCTATTTGCATTATCATCTCTATAGTACATGTTTCCTAACGTCGACATTAATCTATCATTAGCGTTTTCAAAATTTCCAATACCAACTCCAAAAATTGGGTTTTCTAAAAACATTAAAAAACCACTGTAGGCGAGTCCTATTCTAGCTCCAATTGTACTTCCGGCTGCTGCTGAACTACCAAATCCTGATGCATCAATTTTGGCATCAAATAAAATATTTAATGCTGATATCAGCTCGGGATTTAGGTAAATAAATGATATTAACACTATTAAAAAAATCAATTTCTGAAATCTATTAACGCCGATAAAGACTGAGATTGAAATTAGAATAATCATTAACCACGTTGCTTTACTGTAAGTAAAAAAGGAGAAAATTAGAAGTAAAAAACAATATAATAGTGTTTTTTTGTTAAGTTCTCTATCTAAAACTAGAATAAGAATAATACAATGAATTAAATAATTCCCAACTACATTTGGGTTCCAAATCTGAACAAATCCTAAAACATCAGGATTTAATGGATTTAAGTACGCGAAGATAAAAACGAGGGTAGCTGAAAAAAATAATATGTCTTTTATTATATTATTGTTTAAATATTTAGCAAACAAATACCCTAAAGCTATTAATTCGATACAATAAAATAATCTTAAAATTTCAAATATATCGCTATATCTTGATCCAATATTAATATTTAATAATATACCAATTGCAGCAGTGATAAAAAAAACTCCAATACATACAATTATTTTTTTTGGAATTACACTATAATTTAAAAAAGGAAACAAACAAATTGCAAATAAATCCCATGGTCCTAAACCTGAAAAAAATATATATTCAAAAGGCAAATTTCTACCAATGAGTAAAAAAAATAAAAAAACTCCAATAAATAATTTAGTTGCAAATTTCATTATAAACTTTGGTTAACTTAATTTCGTCTGAGTTAGATAATTTTTTTGGATCAGACCCATATGCTCTAGATACTTCACCCTCAAATGTGAAATCTAAGAAGTTTTTAAAAATAATTCTATTTTTTTCATAATTATAATTAACAGGGTTTGAGCGAGAATATTTTGAGTATTGTTTCCAAGAATTACAGTATGTAACGCCTTCATACATGTTGTAGTAATTCTTCACAAATGTAACTACCGGCTTACACATACATATTGCTTCAATTCCTGCTGTGCCTGTAATTGTTACAGTATAGAGAGATTTTTGAATCAAATCAGTTGAATTAGCAGAATACGAAAATAACTTAACACCAGGAATATTAATAAATTTCTGAAAATAGCTAAATGGTTTTCCATCAACATCTGTTGGATGAACTTTTACAACAACTTCTATATTTGATGGTGTATTTTTTCTTAGGTTTCTAACAAACTCTATTTGATTAGTATGGTTTCCACCCTGAACATCTATACTGCTCTCTGGTTGCGTGTGTAAGCCGAAATAAATAAAATTTTTTGGAATAACTGTATCAAATCTACTTTGATTTAACTTATACATTATCAAACGAAATCTTCTTTTGATATATTTTTTCATTATTTCGTAAATAGTGAATCTATTATATTTATTTCCTTTGTCATAAATAGATTTCTTTAAATAGCCTAAAAATACCTTTAAATGCAATGGAAAAATTAAAATTATATCACTAAAACTCCTAGCACTAACTTTCCATTCAGGCTTGATACTCGTCAATTGGTCCCACATTTCGTAGGCCTTAGTAGCATCATTATCACTAATTTTTTCTTTAATGAATGATGATGTATTTACATCTGAACAAAAGAAGATTCTTTCTTTGGGTAACCTCATCCTTGTGGCTATTTTTACTTGTATATTATTAATTTTAGCAACTTCTATACTGAATAATTGAACTGCTGTATCCCTCCACGTACATATATAGTGGATTTTATTTTCATAGTAGATTTTATTTATTTTGGAAATTACCCATTTGTAATATTCTAAGTTAATATTGTTACCAATTCTCTGAGCGTACCTATCTCTCGAAATTATATCAAAAAATGAATCTATTGGGCTGGGTAGAATTGATCTCTCTTTTACACTTTTTTGTGATAGATTTTTATAACTCGTAAAGCTTACATCATAACTTTTAAAGTTTTTTGAATAAATTAAATGCTCACTTTTAAGTTGATTAATAATTATAACATTATAACTAAGCTTCATTCTTTTTAAAAAATTTACAAAATATGGTGCAGGATATCCTATGAAACAAATTGACTTTTTAATTTTCTGATTTTCCATGAATGATAAATAATTAGTGATAATGATGAAATAAATTGAACAGAAACCAGCCCATTTAAATCGAAATACATATAAGATGGGTAAAATAGAACCATAACTAACATGAATGTAAATAAATTTCCATACAAGTTATAGATTGTTCTATTTATATGACTGTAATACAATTGTTTATAACTACTTGATGCCCTAATCAGTTCTGCAGTAATTAATATTAATGTTAAATAAATAAATTCCTGAGGAATTGAAAAAATATTGAGAAGGATACTTGATGAAAAAATTAATAATAAAAAAACAAATACGATAAAATATCTGTAAAATCGTTCAAGATTATATAATTTATTCTCCTGACTAAAATATTTTAAATATAGGGGTAAAAGTCTTACATGAGGTAATGAAAAAGCTAAACGAAAACCCATAGATAACTTTATTAGTTTAGTATAATTGTCCAAATCAAATTCTCTGAGAACAATTAGAAAAAATATTTGGTCTAAATAAGAGATAAAGGTTCGCAACAGTGTGTTTATACCGATTGGCCAAGCATATTCAATTTGCTTTCTATCAGGGTTTAGTGTGATAAAAAAAACTTTTTTTAAATTTAGTTTGTTGGCAAAAAAAATTATTATTGTTATTGAAGCAAATAAAATTAAGTAATGAGGATCTATGTTAAAGTAATAAAATAAAACCAATGGAATTATGGCATAAACAATTTTTGCAACAAAAAAATTTATGTAGGAGCCAATAGATCGAAAATAAAAAAAAAACAAATCAACTATAATAGCAATTGGTAATATTGCGGCTTTCAGTGAAATAAAGTAGAAAAGCAAAATACTTGAAAATAATATTGAAAATAAAGAAGCATATAATGTCAATAATAAGTTATTATTGTTATTAAATTTTAAAATTGAATTTACAAGACCTAAACTAAACAATGAAGTTAAAACTATTGATAGGCTCTGACCCAAATAAAATTCTGCTGCTTTTTCAAAACTCTTATTCAATAATGCTACATAAGCGTAATTTATAATGGAACTAAAAATTATTGCTAAACCAAAAAAAAGTTCTTTGCTCTGAAAATTATAAAATTTAATTTTTCTCATTTAAGAATTTTTTAATAAATAATTTCTGAATATGCTCTTCGCAATCCCACATTGCATCAAAACTTGCTCCTCCAATATGTGGTGTAATTAACATATTATCCTCAAAACGCGCTTCCCATATTGGACTTTTTTCATATCCTAAAGTTTCATTATCAATTACATCAGTTGCAACTGCTGCTAATTGATTTTTTTTAAGGGCTTCTACAATTTGCAATTCATCCCATATTTCACCTCTGGAAGTATTTACGATTGCAGTTCCTTTTTTTATTTGTGATATTAATTTTTTATCGAAAAATTTATAATTTGAGGGGTCAGCATGAATATGAATTGTCAAGATATCTACTGTATTCACAAGATCTTCAATACAATCTACTTTTGAATAAGTTTCATCAAAAACATTAGGATCATAATATGAAACTTTCATGTCAAAGGCTAATGCATATTTTGCAACTTTTTTCCCTATTCTTCCGAGGCCTACAATCCCTATTTTCTTATTACTAAGTTGAAATCCTTTGAAATTTTCTCTGTTCCAATTACCAGAAATTACATCATTATTTGAGCTATGGATATTGCGAAATATATTTAATATTAACCCCCAAGTAAGCTCTGCTGTTGAGGGAATTTTTTCTAAAAATTTATTTTCACCTCTGAGCGTTATTATCTTTATATTTTTTTTATCAATGGTTGGCTTATCGATATGATTATGTCCTGTTGTAGCAGATAAAATTACTTTTAGATTTGGAAAAAAATCAATTATTTTTTTATTAACCATTCCACCAAGTCGAACAATCAATATCTCTACAAGCAAGAAGTCTTTAAAAAAATAATAGTTATCCCATGATCCTTCAACATAAGAGTATCCTAAGTCTTTCCATTTCTCTATTGCTTTATTAGAGTAGTCTTTTGGTTCAATATTGTAAATTATCTTCTTCACTTCAACTCAACAAGTTTTTTTCCAAGCTTTAAGTATGGACTCTGCTATAATTACATCCCTTTTATCATCTATATTTAACCAAAATTGATTAGACATTTCATAACCATATGTGGGGCTAATGAACATGGACCGTTCTTTTAGAATATCTTTTGCCCTTGCGATATAAATTGACCCATTTCTGTAAAATGCGGGAGGAATTTCTTGTCTTCTTGTGGATTCATAATTTGTTAAAATAGAATCCATTTTATTGCAAACTGAACTCATCCAATACATTCTTGCAGGATGAATATCATCCATTCTAATAACAGAAATGACTGATTTAATTTCTGTTTTACTTTGAATTATAGTCAAAGCCTCATCTACTTCACTGGCTGTTCTAGTCGGTGAAGTTGGTTGAAGAAGCACTACAAAATCTGGCAAATAGTTTAAGCTGTTAATGATTTGAATAATGGTTTCGACTATGGGACTTTCATCAGAGGAAAGATTTTTATGTCTGTTGTGTAATTTAATTCCATCAAATTTGCTGGCAATAATCGAAATTTCAGGGCAATCAGTGCTGACAATGATATCAGTTATTAATTTAGATTGAATTGCTGTTTCAATCGAATAACTTATTAGAGGTTTACCATCAAAATGCATTTTATTTTTTCCTGGAATACCTTTTGATCCAGACCTTGCAGGAATTATAGCTAAAAATTTCATAATTAGTAAGTTAACTCTTTATAAGATCTCAATTTAACTGTAGCCAAAACCTTGGCTATTTTATATCCTGCATCACCAGTCCCAAAAATATAGTCCTGAGACCTTTCGGAAATAGATAACTGTTTTTCAATTCCTTTGAAAATGCTCGATTCTGTATAGTCTACATCTAATACATTGCTTCCCCTTTCTCTTCTGTTTTGTCTGGTTCCTATATTTACAACAGGAACACCTAAATAAGAGCACTCTCTAATACCAACGCTAGAATTACCAACTAAAACATTTGCGTTAAATAATAGCTTTAAAAAATCTTTTGATTCCATATTTTTAAAAAAATGAATATTTTTAATAATATTTTTTTCTCTAAATTTCCTTATAGCTGATGAGGCTCCATCTGAACCCGCATCCACATTTGGCCAAAACCAAAAAGTAGGTATTCCAGTCTTAAAAACAGCATTTAAAAGGTTGTTCATTTGGTCTTTTGATTTTAAAAATTCAGTTGTAACCGGATGTTGCATAACAACTATATAACCAGAGTTATAATTGAATTCCACACCAACACCACCATACTTTTCAAAAGGATTAAAATCTAATTTTGGATTTTTTAATACTTCACTAGCAATATCAATTGAAGGACATCCAGTATTAAATACATAATCTCGATGTTCCCCTAACTTTATTAACCTCTTTGAAGCTCGATCTGATGCAACAAGATGTATGTCAGCTAGTTTTGTATTTGCATGACGTACTTTCTCATCAATATTTCCTGTTACCTCACCTCCTTGAATGTGAACCAGAGGTATATTTTGATATGCGGCTGCGATGGATGTGGCTATGGTTTCAAATCTATCTGCTATTGAAACAACCATGTGTGGTTTTAATTTTAAGAAGACGTTAGCCAGTTCAATTACACCTAGTCCTGTGGTTTTTGCCATTGAAGTAGGCGTATCACCCTCCAAAACCATAAAAACTTTTTCTGTTATTTCAAATCCATCTTTTTCTATATAATTAACAACTGAACCATATCTTTCCAACAATGCTGAACCTGCTAGAACCAACTGCAATTCTAGCTTTGGATGCTCCTTTATTGCTTTTAATGCAGTTTTGACTCTACTGTAACTCGGTCTTGCTGTTACAACTACACAAACTTTTCTTTTCATTTTAAATCACTTTTATTTATAAAATCCCATTTTTTTAAGTCTCTTGTTAATTTTTTTCCCAGCGCAAAAACATAATCACTTGCAGGTAAACCCATTAAAGCAGGTTTTTTGGCCTCTAAATCCTCAAGTTTAATAATCTCGCCCTTCCTTTTAGGTTTATTTATTGATAATGTTTTTTCAAAAATTTTCTTTAAATCGTGAAATTCTGAGTTATCATTCTTGTTAACAGGGTTGTTAATTGCGGCCGAGATGTAAGAAACCCCCTCAACCAACATTGCAATTTCATCAATTTCTAAAGAAGACTTACTATCAGGACCAAACTGTCGCCTATCAAAAACAGCGTGGAATTCAAGTAATTCAGCACCCAATGTAGCTGCAGCTAAAGAGGGATAAATTTTACCAGAATGATCTGAAAGGCCCACTGGTACTTGATATCTTTTTTTTAATTCTGAAATAACATTTAACCCGAGATTTTCAGGTTTAGTTGGATACTGGGTTGTACACTGAAGAACAGATATTCTATTATCGTATTTTGAAAGAAATTTAAATACATTATCTAATTCGTTCAGATTACTCATACCAGATGAAAGAATAATTTCTTTTCCTGTTTTAGCTATTTTATCCAGTAACAAAAGATTTGTGACTTCCCCTGAACCAATTTTATATTTTTTTATATTTAATTTTTCTAATAATTCAACTGCAGCGATAGAGAATGGTGAACTGATAAACTCCAATTCAACTTCATCACAATGTTTTTTAATTTCAAGCCATTGCTTAAAGTTAAACTCCATTCTTTTCCAATAATCGAACCTTGTTTTGTCCTCATATGAGAAATTTACTCGAAAGGGTTCTTGTTGACTACTTTCAGCGTCAGCAATATGAGTTTGAAATTTAATTGCATCTACACCAGTTTTTGAAATTGCATCAATATAGGAGTGTAAAATGCCTAAACTTCCATCATGAGCTTGACCAATTTCAACTATTATATAAGGTTTCATAAAAAAATTAATTTAAAATTTATTAATATCTACAATCTTGAATCAACTTGATTTCTTGGCAGAAAACCTTTTAAATCAAATACTACACTTTGAGAATCTTTTTTAATAGAATTTATTTCTAGTTTAGAAAATTTAGTATGTGGAACCGCCAATAATATTCCGTCATATCTCTCTGAAATGGTATTAATGAGATTTATTCCATGCTTTCTAGTAACTTCTTCAGATGATGCCTCACAATCATAAGCATCAACTTTTAACCCAAAATCTCTTAGTTCATTATAAACGTCAATTACTTTTGAGTTTCTAATATCTGGACAATTTTCTTTAAATGTTACTCCCAGTATCAAAATTTTAGAGCTTGTAATTTTTTTCCCTGATCTTATTAGCATTTTAATCATCTTGTTTGCAATGAATTTGCTCATATTATCATTAACGCGTCTACCACTTAATATCACCTCAGGATAATAACCCAAATTTTCTGCTTTATAGGCTAAGTAGTAGGGGTCTACACTTATACAGTGTCCTCCAACAAGCCCTGGTTTATACTTAAGAAAATTCCACTTGGTAGCCGCAGCATCGAGGACGTCTTGAGTATCTATTCCAATTCTGTCAAATATTAAAGCTAATTCATTTATAAAAGATATGTTAACATCACGTTGAGCATTTTCAATTGCTTTACTGGCTTCTGCAACTTTAATACTTGTTGCTTTAAAAGTTCCAGCAGTTATTATCGAGGAATACAATTCATCAACAAAGTTCGCAATCTCTGGTGTTGAACCTGATGTTACCTTTTTGATAGTTGTTAGAGTGTTTACCTTGTCACCAGGAACAATTCTTTCCGGTGAATAACCACAATAAAAATCCTTATTAAAAACTAAATTACTGGATTGTTCCAGAATACCTACGCATATCTCCTCAGTACAACCGGGATATACTGTACTTTCATAAATCACAACATCCCCCTTTTTAAGGACCTCACCAATCATTTTAGAAGCAACTCTAAGTGGATTTAGGTCAGGTATTTTAAATTCATCTATTGGGGTTGGAACTGTCACTATATAAATTTTACAATTCTTAATATCATTAATTTTTGTACTAAAAGTTAAATTATTTGAACTCATTATTTGATTATTTTTAACTTCCTTAGTGTTATCATATCCTTTTTTTAATTCATCAATTCTATTTTGATTAATATCAAAACCCACTGTAGAATATTTTTTACCAAACTCGACAGCCAGCGGTAACCCCACATAACCAAGACCAATTACAGCTATTTTAAAATCTTTATTCATAATTAAAACTCATTAAACTTTTTCATTTTTGTTTTTTGAAAAGAATAATCGAATTTGAATCTGGTTTCATGTTTAAAATAAAATCAACTTCTCTACCAATTTTCTTTTTAATTTTTGGTTTTATATAGTCTAAATAATCCTTATTTACAGTTGAACCATTAATAACTATTTCAATATTTCCATTATCTATTCCCTTGGCATAATCACCAATCAAGGCTATTTCATCGACATCTCCTATTCTTTCAATTACAGTTTCAACAATGTTTTCTAAACCTAAATGTTGTCTTACAATTTTTTGTAATACCGCAAACATTGGGTGTGAAGTATTAGCATTATATATGATTTTATTATTTTTTTTTGATTTTACAAGGTAACCAGCTCCAGAAAGATTATTTAATTCCTTTCGAATTGAGTTAGTAGACTCATTGAATTCGTTAGCTAAACCATTTAGATATCCATTGTTCGCTGCACTAATAAAAAACTTTATTAGCATACGCAATCTAGTTTTAGATGTAATTAATGAATTTAACATTTCAAGTTACAAAAGTACTTAATTTTAAGTAATAAAAGTACTTGTATGTTTTTTTTTTCAAAATTGGTATGATTTTATATTCATTATTATTTTAATAATTTAGTTGCCCAACAATAAAAATGTTTTTATTTTTTTTCATTACAGGACTTATAACATCAGCTTTTCTTAATGGATATTTGTTCGAATTTTTTTCAAAAAGAAAATTGTACGATCCAATTAATATTAGATCTTCTCATAATGAAAAAGCCACAAGATCTGGTGGAGCTGCAATTTTTCTTACACTTTGTTTTTGCTATGGAGTTGGTAGAGCGTTCTTGCCTATTGAAATAAACGCATTTTCTCTTATTGCATGCTGT
>MDTD01139834.1_pt1 | contig 17821 bp, 8 predicted proteins | sample 811221 | NCBI WGS metagenome assembly MDTD01 (sample SAMN05326646, study PRJNA326480) | marine metagenome | isolation source: seawater | place: Pacific Ocean: South West | collected 2011 | reverse complement strand
AATATGATAGTTTTTGGGATTTAATGATAGACGGTCGTATTTGGAAAAATCAATGGACTACTAGCACGTTCTATCCGTTGGGTTCATTAGTAAACAACAATGGAGATATCTATGAAGCTACAAAACAACATATCAGTGGTGTAGCATTAAAAGATAATCTATCAAATTGGTCATTGCACGGTCCAGCATACAAATGGTCAGGTGCATGGGTACCAAATAATCCTTATGAAACCGGTGAAGTAGTAAAATATGGTGGCTTAATATATCGCTGTAAAACATTTCATACCAGCGCAAATATCACACAGGGTTTAAATCAACATTTGACAAATTGGACACTTATTTCAAGTGTTACTAAATGGTTAAATGATTATACTGATAATACTGTATATGTAATAAATGATCTAGTGAGATATGGTGGTAATGTTTATAGATGCACAACACCGCATACAAGCACAACTACTATTACACTTAGTAATTGGGCTGTTTATAATGAGGGTATAGAATACAAAGGTGATTGGACTACTGCTACATATTATAAAAAGAATGATGTTGTCAAATATAACAGTAGTTTATATAAGATAACAACTGCACATGCATCCACAACATTTGTTAACACATCTACCTATGCTGCTATATATATTGAAGGATTAGGATTTGAACAAAATGCTTGGGCATCAACCACTGAGTATTCTATTGGAGACATTGTCAGTTATGGTGGATACGAATACATTGCTATCGCAGTAAATTCAAATTCTCAGCCTTCATCACTTACAAATTGGAAGGTACTTGCAAAAGGTTATGCGCATGAAGGAACTTGGGATAGCACACTTGCTTACGAAACAGGGGACATTGTACGTTATGGTGGCAATCTATATATTTGTATTTCAGATTCCACAGCTGGAACTACTCCAGAAACTACAACTAAATGGCAACTTTTAGTTCCGACTCAAAGATTTTTAGGAGATTGGTCAAGTGGTACTCAATATTATCTGAATGATGTTGTAATTTACGCAGGCACTTCTTATAAATGTATCCAAAGTCATAATTCATCCTCATATCCTGTAACTAACACGTCTTATTGGCAAATATTGGTACAAGGTAAATCTACCAATGTGTTAGTGGCTAAAGGAGATTTACAACAATTTAACACTCAAAAAGAAAAACTGTCAATTGGGACAGCCAACACATCATTGACTGTTGAAAATGCATTATCGACATGGAAAGATCGTGGTAATGTGCCTAATGTGTACTATGTATCTATGCAGGGATCTGATACAAAAAATACCGGCAAAACAATAGAAAGTCCGTTCAAAACAGTAAAACATGCATGTACTTATATTCAAAATAATGTGAATACTGCTACTGAAAATAGCACAATATTTGTGTTATCTGGTATATATTCTGAGATATTACCTATTTCTATCCCTGCAAATTGTGCATTAGTAGGAGATGAATTAAGGAGTGTGGTAATACAACCAGCTGCTGGATATTTAACATCTAATATGTTTTATGTTCGTAACGGAAGCGGTATCAGACATTTATCATTGCAAGGACTTACTGGCACATTAGGATCGGCAAATGCATTTTTAACTAAAAGACCTTCAGCAGGTGCTTACGTTAGCTTAGATCCTGGCACAGGCCCGGATGATACATCAGTTCATATTAGCTCAAGATCACCATATATCCATAATGTAAGTGCATTTGGCACTGGCTGTGTAGGATTAAAAGTCGATGGAGCATTGCATAATGGTGGCAATGACAGTATACTGGCAAACAATTTCACTCTTATATTAAGTGACGGCATAGGGTGTTGGATTACAAACCTAGGTAGGAGTGAATTAGTAAGTGTATACACATACTATTGCCATATTGGTTATTTAACCGAAGCTGGTGGAAAAATACGTGCATTAAATGGTAATAATTCATACGGAGAATACGGAAGTGTAGCAGAAGGTTTTGATCCTGCTGAATCACCTATTACAGGACAAATAGACAACAAATCTAAAGAAGCACAATTCAGTGACTCGTTCAGCTTTGGACCTAGTGCACAAAAGGTCCTTGCAATAGGGTTAAAACATTGCGGACAAGATTATACATCAGCATCTATTACCTTTTCCGGATCAGGAACAGGTGCTACAGGTATATATGATGAATTTAGGCAAAATGCGCTATCTAATATTAGGATTAATATGGATAGTAATAGTGTCACTGGAGGAGACAATTATACATATAAAGTATTTGTGGCACAAGGCGGTACAAATCAATATATTGATCTTTCATTGTCCGACCAAAGCACATCAGCAGAAATTGTAGGACAGCGTATTGTAATCATAAATGGATTAGGAGTAGGACAATATGCAAAAATAGATTCTTATAATGAAACTACAAATCGTGCAGTAATTAAAAGAGATTTTGATAATCAAATCGGATGGGATCATTTTCAACCAGGATGGCCAATTGAAACTTTACTTGATAGCACAACTAGATATGTAATTGAACCTAGGGTAATCATTAGTGAGCCTCCATTCACTAATTCAATTATATCACCGCCCACCGGCAGTAATTGGAAATACATAGTTTATGGTGAAAATAAATGGGTAGCAATCCAAGACGGGACAGGAGGCACTGCAAATGCAGCTTACAGCACAGACACTGATAATTGGATCACAGTGTCAGATGTGAGCACAACACCAATAAACAAATTAATATACACGGGAGCTGATTTCATTGCCAGTCATAGTGGGAGTGGAAATATCGTTCTAAAATCTGCAGACGGACAAACATGGTCTAATGTTACCGTTTCTGCAACTGAAACATATAACAGTATAACAACCGACGGTGCCGGTAAAGTATGGTTGTTAGGACAATCTGGAAACATATCATATTCAACTGATCATGGGGCAAATTGGTCTACAATCACATCTCTTGCAACAGCTAGTGGTTCACAAACCTGGGATTTAATACAATATGGAAATAATATTGTTGTTGCACTTGATAAAGACACAGGTGATCTTGCATATTCTACAGATAACGGTTCTAGTTGGACGATTAACACAGCAAAACTAAGCACGAGTGGTTGGAAAGATGTAACATTTGGTAAAGATAGATTTGTCTTCATCGCAGCGTCAAAATGTGCAACCACATTTGATGGATATACCATTCAAGAGACCACTACAATATCTGCCAATGTAGAACAAATTAGTTATGGACAAGGATTATTTATTGCTTCAGGAGATGATAGCGTAGTTCAATTGTCTCAAGATGGTAATGTGTGGCGTAGTGCTAATGACAGTGCAACAAATTATAGTCTTAGCCAAGTAAGCTCTTGGCACGGAATAGCATTTGGAAATAATATCTGGATAGTGATTAACACAGGAGCAAATGTTTGGAATAAAATTGAAACAGGTGCTAGATCTATTGTGAGAGCCATTGTTCAAAATAAAAAAATAGGACAATTTGCAATTTATGACCCAGGCAGTGGATATTCATCAACTCCAACTGTTACTGTTACAGATAACAGTAACACTGTTGATGTTGATACTACACTATATAAAAATAATGGTGTATTGCCGCAGCCTAGAATGACCAATCGTGGACAAGGATATGTCAGTCTGAATGCTGCTATCACAGGTGATGGATTTGCAGAAATATTTCAATCTGGTGCAGAAATCATTGTGTCAAATTTAAGTAGTTTGCCTAATCCTGGATCAACAATTGTTTTCACAGGACTTACAAAAGATTATCTTATAAGTAAAGTTACAAACACGTCTGGATCAGGACCTTATGCAGCACAACTACGTATCAGTCCTACGATCAAATTAGACGAAAGTTTAAATCATGCAACAAATTTCATCATTAGAGAAAAATACAGTCAAGTGCGCTTAACTGGTCACGATTTTCTTGACATTGGCACAGGTAATTTTACTGATACACAATATCCAGCATTGTATGTTGAAGGTAGTACAATATTAAACAACAGGCAACCGGATAAAGAAACCCATATGGCAAACACAGGTAAAGTGTTTTATACCAGCACAGATCAGGATGGAAATTTCCGTGTAGGTGATTTATTTAAAGTAGATCAAGCAACAGGTATTGTAACAATAAGCACTAATCAATTTGATTTAGGAGGGTTAGAAGAACTATCACTAGGCGGTGTTAGTACTGGAGGTTCTTCTGTGGTTATTAGAGAATTTTCAAAAGATTCAACATTTACAGCCAATTCACACAACATTGTGCCAACACAAAAAGCTATACGTACATATGTAGAATCAAGGATTACAGGTGGCGGATCAAATACTTCTACAAATAAATTAGTTGCTGCAAGAGTAATTTTAGAAAATGCAAATATAACAAGCATAGATAATTTACCTATCAGTATGAACAAAGTAACTAAATTGAATGGTGGTATAGATGGACATTATTTGGCGCTTCAATATTTTAGTGACACAAATTGATATATTTTAAAGATAATAAAATTGCTAAATATTACAAAGTCGGAGTTATAAATGGCTGAAATTAATTTAGGTAGAATAAAATTTATTTGGAAAGGTAATTGGGCCGCTGCCACTTTGTATTACAAAGATGATATTGTAAGAAAAGGTGGAAATGCGTATATTTGTGTGTCACAGCATACAAGCTCAAGTTTATTTGTTACAGATTTAGCAGGCAATTGGAATAAAATTGCAGATGGGCAACAATGGAGAAATGACTGGACTGTATCAACATACTACAATGAGAATGATGTAGTTCAGTATGGTGGTATTTTATACATTGCTATTACAGCCCACACAAGTAATTCAAGTGCTACAAGTGGACTTCCAGGTGATTCTAGTTATTGGCAAACATATGCTGAAGCATTTGCCTATAAAGGAGATTGGAGTACAAATGTCACCTATGCTGTAAATGAACTAGTACAGTATGGCGGCATTGTATATTTGTGTGTCACCCACCATACTAGTGCAGCAAACACAAATTTAGGTTTAGAATCGGATCAATCTAAGTGGACTGTGTTTTCTAATGGTATAAATTGGACTGGTGATTGGGCTATATCAACAAGGTATAAAGTAAATGATCTAGTAAAATATGGTGGGCAAATTTATGTTTGTAACCAAGGCCATACAAGTACAAGTACACTAGCTAGCGGACTTGAAGCAGATCAATCAAAATGGAATAGTTTTCACAAAGGTGTTGAATACAAAAATACATGGCAAGAATCTGTAAGATATAAAGTTAATGATCTTGTAAAATATGGAGGAAGTATATGGATATGTATAACCTATCATACAAGTCAAGCTCTATTTACATCTGATGAAGCAAAATGGCAACAGTTTGTTGAAGGTTTAGAATTTGAAGATAGTTGGTCACCAACTAAAAACTATCAACCAGGCGATATTGCTACCTATGGCGGATATAACTACGTTTCAAAAACATTTAACGGTGCAAAAAAACCTGTTGATTATACAGCAGATTGGGATTTATTTAGTACAGGATTTAAATTTCGAGGTGCATGGGGCGAAGATAGCTCCACTCAAGATTATGAAATTGGAGACGTAGTCTCAGTTGGAGGATATACTTATCTATGCATATTATCTCATGAATCTACAAATTATAAACCACCAAATGCAACATATTGGAAACAGTTGAATGCAGGTATTGATTGGAAGAATGCATGGAGTAATGCAAGTGTTTACGTACTTGGAGACGCTGTAAGCTACAACAACAGCAGTTATATTTGTATACAAGCACATACATCAGATCAAACTACAGCGCAAAACAGACCAGATCAAACCACAGGGTCAGGCACAGGACAAAATTTCTGGAAAATTTTAGCAGGTGGTGCAGAAAATAATGCACTTACAACAAAAGGTGATTTATTATATTACAGTGGATCAGGACCTGCACGTTTACCTATAGGAACAACTGGTCAAGTTTTGACTGTAAACGATGCTGGAGATTTACCAGAGTGGTCATACATTAACAGCGTTAATAATATCTATTATGTAGAAACTAATTCAGGTGTTGATTCTCCTTGGCCATTGTATGGTAGTTCGCTTAGTTTACCTTGGAAAACAATTAATTGGGCTAGCGAACAAATACTAAAAGGACCACAGTTTCCAAACGCAAGGTATCTATTAGATTTAAATCGTGCTTTTATACAGGATGAATCTGTAGAATGGACAGATACACAAATATCCGGTGCAGCTGGTATATGGTCTGGTTTTTCATACACAAAAGAAGATTGGAGAAAAGAACTTGGACAGTTAATAGATGCTATATCGCATGATATGGGACATGGTGGTAATGCGCATACTCGGACAAGAACTAAAGCATATTTTACCAGCGGCAGTTTGATTACAAGTATGTCTAGCAAATATGAACAATTTGTAGCCACTGTAAATTACATGATTACAGTAATTGATGCTGTAATAAGTAACGTCGCACCGGGAACAACATATGGGTCTGTGGTACGCCATAGTGATACAGCAAAGATCGAAGAAACAACTGCACAAACAAGAATTGCTTCATTAGCAGCAATCTTGACAGCAGCATTTACTGCACAATCTGATACAGATGTGCCTACAGAGTACAAACCAAACAACACACTGTATGTGAAAACAGGGAAATATGAAGAAATTTGTCCTCTACTCGTGACCGAAAATACTGCTGTAGTAGGTGATGAGTTACGCAGTACAAAAATTGTAGCAAAAGGCAGTGTGATAGATACTGTAGATGCTACATATAGTTTACAAAGTGTCACAAGATTAAAAAATATAATAAGTGATATTATTACTAATACTAGTGTAACAAAAAGCACGAGTAATGCAGAATCACAAGTTACATCAGGGGTAGCTGGATCGCTAGGACATTTATCTGCATTGACATCTATAGATTCCAATGCTGATGAGATTGTTGATATACTAGATAACGGAGTAGGTAATGCAAATCCTATATCATTTACCGATCAGAATGATTCAACTGCTGCCGTAATTGCTAAGAAATATGCTAGACAATTATTACAATTAAATAGAGACTTAATATTGACTGAATTAAGCACCTGGATAGGCACGCAGATTACAAATGGTACATCAGGATTTGCAACATCTTTTACGTATAATAGTACTACATGGACTACAAATTTTGGTTATGCAATTGATGCACTAAGTTATGATATACAATATGATTGTAGATGGGCTACTGTTGTTGCTGCAAGATTATATTTTAATAAAGGTCAGATTGCGGCATTTGCTTCCGGAGAAACTACAGAATTAAGTGCAGCGTATACGCAATTAGGATCTATTTGTGCAAACATAATTGTTAATACAGTATCAGGACAAAGCACAACAGGTGTTGGAGGGTTAGGTTCATCAGTTGAACAAGGCGATTGTAATAACTATATGCAAGCAATTGGTACCACATTAACAAATGGTTTAAGTAGTTTACCTACTATAACATTCCCTAATATATCCTGGACATCTGCTGCTAATCAAGCAAGTCATGCAGCAATAATTGCAGACAAGAGTAATATTCAAGCACAAACAATAGGACAAATTAAAGCAGCTAATCCAACATTGGAATTTAACGAAACTACTTGCTCTAGAGACAGTGGATACATGATAGATGCTCTTGCTTACGACATGGCATTAGGAACCAATTATCAATCATTAATATCAGGTATATCATACCACAGAGGAACTGCTAGTGCGAATAAAGTTTTAAATGATCAAAAAACTGCTACCTTAAATGCAATAAAATTTATAAAAGAAAAAACACGTATTATTGCATTAAACGGACCAGGTGAAAAGTCCAAAGTACTTGTCCAAAAAATCTATGAATATATTAATAATAAAATCAACAGCAGTGATACTGTACCATTTATACATGGAGCAAATGATCCTCTGATTGATACTAATCATACATATGCACTTGAGGCTATTGAATTAAATCGTAAATTTATAAAAGCAGAAATTATTGCATACAATGCGGACACTTTTACAAGCACTGTCACTGCAACGGCAGCATCAGGTAATTTACTAACAACAACAAGCACTGCAAATCTTGAAGTAAATGCCCCAATTAAGTTTGCAGGCACTGCATTTGGAAATATTGTTACAGGCACGACTTATTATGTTAAGAGTAAACCAAATGCAACTACGTTTACAATAGGAGCAAGCAAAACCGATGCCACTGTCTTTACTTTAGCAGACGGATCAGGTACTCTAACCTGGACAGTGGATTATGATTCTGCTGTGTTAAACAAGCAATTTGACAAATATATTGATGCGTTGAAACATGATTTAATATATACAGGATTATATGAAACACAAAAGGCAGCAGAATATTATGTAAATTCAGTTAAAGGTAGTAAATTAAGTAACATGTTCCTATGTAGGAATGGTACAGGTATAAGAGGATGTACACTAGAAGGACTTGATGGTAGATCAGATGGAACCACTGTGAATACAGGTATTACAGGTTTATCATCTGCTAACAGTTATGGAACAAAAAGACCATTAGCAGGTGCATTTGTAAGCTTAGATCCAGGTTGGAATCCCGAACATAAGGATTGTTGGATTGCAACAAAGTCTCCTTATATTCAAGGTGTAAGCACATTTGGCACTGGATGTGTAGGATTAAAAGTCGATGGAGCACTCCATTCAGGTGGTAACGATAGTATTGTTGCTAATGATTTTACTCAAATATTAAGTGACGGGATTGGCTATTGGGTGACAAATTTAGGAAGATCAGAACTCGTTTCTGTGTTTACATATTATAATCATATTGGTTATCTTTCAGAAAATGGTGGTAAAATTCGGTCTACTAACGGAAATAATTCATATGGAGAACACGGATCTGTAGCAGAAGGTATAGACATAACTGAAACAGCAGTGACTGGGAAAGTAGACAATAGAGCATTTGAAGCTAATATCCATAATGTAATAACAGATGGAAATGAAATTAGGCTGCTAGAATATGCAAACGCAGGTCAAAGCTATACTGCAGGCGGAACAACTATTAGCATATCAGGAGAAGGTTTTGGAGTTGCTCAATCTGCTGCTGTAACAACAACTGGCGGTGTTTATGAAGTTCGCATGCTAGAAACAGGTAATAATTTTGGTGGTGCTGACTATAAACAAGTCAGCAATACTGCTCAAGGAGGCTCTACGACAACTATAACACTAAGTAACACAGATAATTCGCAGCAAAGCCAGATTATAGGCATGAGAGTGTTTATAACTACTGGTAAAGGTGCTGGACAATACGGTTATATAAATGCATATAATAATGGTACAAAAGTAGCAGATATTTATAAAGAAAGCGATAACACTGCAGGCTGGGATCATGCAGCGGGATTAAGCATTGAATCATTTTTAGATGCTACAACAGCATATAGTATAGAACCAAGGGTTACGTTTAGTGCAAGTGACACTCATCCAAGTGATTATAATAAAAGGGCAAAAGCAAGAGCAGAAGTAGTGACAGGCGAAATTGTACGAGTCAAAATTTGGGATCCGGGAGAAGGTTATACATCTGCACCTACTATTACATTTACTGATCCTAATAACACAGGCACAGATGCACCAGTACAAGTAAGGTATGGAAATGGTGTGCTTAAACAACCAACATACACAAACAGAGGTACAAATTATCAAACTGCTACAGCTACTGTATCAGGTGATGGATTTATGGATACATTCCAAAATGGAAATTTACTGCAAGTAAAAGAAATGAGTGCTATACCGTTAGCTGGATCTAACATAGTGTTGTCAAGTTTACCTACTACATATTTCAGATTAGTAGCAGTAAGGAATTTAACAGGTTCAGCAGGTTCTTATAAAGCCCAATTTCAGCTAAGTCCTGCAATAACTATTACACAAGCACCGGCACATGAGGAAGCATTTACCTTACGTATACGCTACAGTCAAGTAAGATTAACAGGACATGATTTCTTAGATGTAGGCACAGGAAACACAACAACAACTAATTATCCAGGAACACCTACGCAGAATCCAGATCAAGCTGATGAAATAATTGAATCTGGTGGAGGTAGAGTATTTTATACAAGCACAGATCAAGCAGGTAATTTCCGTGTTGGAGAATTATTTTCAGTAGAGCAATCAACTGGTGTAGCTACACTAAATGCAGATGCATTTAATCTAAGCGGATTACAAGAACTTAGTCTTGGAGAATTAGGGCTAGGATCAACAGGTGCTGTTATAAGTGAATTTAGCACAGACGGAACATTTACTGCAAACAGTGATTCAATTGTGCCTACGCAAAAAGCTATTAAAACATATATTGCATCACAAATAGGTAGTGGAGCATCGCAGTTAAATGTAAATAGCATAACAGCCGGTGAAATTATTATTAATAATAACGATATTAGCACTACTACCAACAATGGTATAGTAGTAAAGCAGAAAATGAATTTTAAACAAGGAGTTGACGGCGTTCCGGTAGCAATGAACTTCTTTTTAAACTCTTAAAGGAGAAATAAATGGCTTCAGGCAGACTCGGCGCAGTGGATATGAGCGCTGATACAAATGTAACACTATATACTTGTCCTGCAACTACATTTTCAGTCGTTAGTGTATCTGTATGTAACAGAGGAAACAGTGCTATAGCAGCTAGGATTGCTGTTGCTGCAGCTGATACACCAACTTTAGCAGAATATGTTGAATATGATGTAGAAATAGGTCCAAAAGGTGTACTAGAACGGACTGGTATTATATTAGATGCAGGCAAAAAAATTGTGGCTAGATCTTCGGCAGCAAATGTGTCAGTAGTAGTATTCGGAATTGAGACTTCAACAGCATAAATACACAAGCAAAAGGAATAACTAATGGGTAGATATATTACAGAAATAGGTACTGCAAGCAGTGTAATTAGGAATGTTAGTGGTACATTTACTGCTACAGTAAATGATAGGATACTTTCTGACAGCTCAAGCAGTGCATTTACTATCACTTTACCTGCAGGTGCCACGTTAATTATTGGAGATCAAATACAGATTATTGATGTGACTTCTTCGTTCAACACTAACAATGTTACAATAGATAGGAATGGATCTAAGATAAACGGTGCAACAGATAATTTAACTTTGGATATTGATGGTGCTGCTGTCACACTTTTGTATACAGGAGCTACATATGGTTGGGCAATTACTAGCACGTAATGATTAATAGGAAATATCAATGGCTTCTTTAAAAACGATCGTAGCTAGCAGGAACATTATTAGTAAAGAAACTGCAATTGAGGATAATTTAGAGACAGGTCAAGTATTCATGTTAGTACCGCACTCAACATGCCATCTTGATCATGCATCGGTCAACCAAACTTGGTCTTCTCCTAATACTACGGGTACAGTAATAGTAGAAGCATGGGGAGCAGGAGGATCAGCACCTAATGGAGCTTGTTGTGGATCATCTTTACCAGGAAATAGCCCTGCATACACAAAAAAAACTTTTACACTGAATAATCAGACTTTGCAAATTACAACCACATTGGGATTATCATGTAATAATAGTGCGAGTTGTTACAAAGGAGAAAGTGGACCGACTTGTATCTGTTACGTTTTAGGATCCAATAATGGCACTATGTGCGCTGGTGGTGGTAGAGGTGGTGTATGGTGGTGTATAGATGGGTCTACATCATTTATATGTTGTGCAGCTACTGCTAATTATTGTCACACTCTTTTTGCAGATTTACCTTATCCCTATAAATTACAAGATCTAGGAGGGTCTACTGCACCAACAGGTGAAGGATGTGGTATGGTTTGTAATATTAGATGTGCTGAAGATATACCCACAGCATCAGGTGGTGACATAAACTGTCCTGGCACTATATCTTGTACACTTCATACATGTTGTCACAGTATGCACTGCATGTGTCAATACTATTTCTTCCAACCAACCTCAGCTGGTAGATTTGGGGAAAATGGTGTAATGTTACAATATTCATCCAATCTAACCCCACCGCACCGTGGATGTGGTGCTAGTATGCATCTCGATCTTTTAAGACAACTTAGCATCGCATCTAGAGCTCCGTCAGGAATGCCAATAGGAAGCTGTTACGGGCCTAGAATCTGTAATTGTCATGATAGTATTAATCGGTTTCAACAATTTTTACCTCATGGTATTGGAGCTCCTCCAGTAGCTGTCAGAGATAGTGGCACAACATATAGTCCTAGAGGTGGTCCAGGTACGGTAAGGATTACATATCGAGGAACGAGTTAAAATATGAAATTAAAAGATATTGTAGGGAACAAAGCAAAAAATTTTGCAGTTGAAACAAACATAGAAAAAGGTCAAATTTTCGTTATGGGTGCTGATGATGAGCACCATGGTGGAGCAAACAAAGTACGAAATCGTCCATGTAAAGAAGACTTTTGTTGGAAATCTCCTGGAAATGGATGCATACAACTAGAAATGTGGGGTGCAGGTGGATCAGGAGGCGAGATGTGCTGTTGTGGTTCAAGTACTCCAGGAAATCCCGGTACTTATCTCAAGGCGAATTTACCAGTAGATTCGTCAACATATTTGATAGGTACAGCAGGTATATCATGTATGTCAGATTCCTTATGCTTTAAGGGATGTAGTGAAGCTACCTGTGTATTTTTCTGTTCTCCCAATGGTAGATTTTATCGCGGAATAGGAAATGAATATTGTGTCTGTTTTTGTGCAGAAGGTGGACATGGAGGAATAGGAATATGCAAAACTGGTGGATCTGATTATGGGTGTTATGCGTGTCAAAGTTTCAGTGGATTTAGCACAAGTTATGTATGCAATCCAGGGTTGTGTACTACTATGTCAATAAACTGTGCAGCAAGTGGCGAAGGTTGCGGTATAGTATGCATGGTAGGACCTTTGTTAACACCAAGAATAGCTTATGGTGGTGAGATAAATTGTAACTCTGGTGATGCTAACGATCCATACGGACCAAATTGGTCGTGCATTCATTTTAGGAGATGTGAAGGTAGACCATGCTGTCAATCACAAACTGTAGCTATACCCCCAGGAATATTTAGCACTAAAGGATCTACTGTAACTTCTTTGACTGGTCATATTGATGCATGGAATGCGCGAATGTCAGGAAATTTCATGAGTGGGCTAAAACTTGGTTTAGGATCTTTAGGAAGACATGCCGGAGGACACGGTTGGGATCGTTTTTGTTATGGCGGTGGTCACTATTGCGGATGTTATGAATGTGGTTCTCTAAAATCTTTCTTTTTACCCCCAGGAGTACCTGGACCAGGAGTTACTCCATGTGGAGATGTTAGAGATCACGGATTTGCCGGTGGTAACGGAGCAGTAAGAATAACTTATTTTGGAACTTAAAAATGGCATCATTGAGCACTCTTGTTAAAAAATACAGTCACAATACCTTAGAAGAATCAAATTTAGAAAAAGGTCATGTAAGTTTGATTTATCCATTTACACAATGGGGAGCAGAAAGTTGCGAATATCATCATAGATTCAATAATACAGGACTAGCTATTATTGAAATATGGGGAGGTGCAGGCAGTGTAGGAAAAAACTGCTGCTGTAGTATTGCATTACCCGGTAATCCACCAGCATATGCAAAAAAATCAGTATGTGTATCAAGAGATACTTGGATGTGTGTATGTTTAGGTTTTTCCTGTGGAAACGCAGACACAATGTGCTTTCGTGGATGCAGTTTGCCAACAAAAGCATATATTTGCAGTCCTAAAGGGACTTTAGGAGGTACAGGAGCAGCATCATGTTATGTATGTATGTGCGCAGAAGGAGGAATGGGCGGACCTCATCATTGTCAATCTCCTAGCCAAGCCTGGAGTGCACAATACGTAGCAGAAGGTTATTGCTTTACAGATAATGGTGGATCAGGCGGATGTGGCGTGGTATGTAATTACGGCGGTACCCACACTTTCTTACCACAAGCTTATGGCGGTGATTTTAATTGTCCAGGCGGTATAAGTTGCATGTGTGCAAATAGTTGTGATGCAGGTCCAGGCGGATATAGATGTTTTGCAGGCTTTGTCAAAACTGCTGCAGGTTTATATGGACCCGAACCTCGGACCATATGTTATCAACATGCTTGCCAAACTATGATGAATGGACATTATGATGGATATATGAGTTTTGTCCAGAATGTAAACGCGAATAAACAACATCCGGATAATGCAGGACCAAATACTATGATCTGTGATAGTGCTCAATGGTGCGGATGTTATGAGGATGTAGGTTGCATGGCTCCAAATGGCCCGGGCCTACCAGGTTGGGGATCTGTAAGCTGTGGTGGTATAAGAGGTTATGGTGGTAGAGGTGGTCATGGTGCAGTACGCATAAGATTTATTGCGAATGAAGACATGATTAGAAGAGAATTTAATTGTCAACAACAGGCTGTTAACTGTAGGTGCGATTTAAGATTTAGTGGACGACATGCATCTTAACATTTTTAATTTCAAGGATAAATGATGATAAAAGAATTTACTATTGATATACCAGATCAACCATACTATACAACAACTAGTTTAGGAAAAACACATAAAATGGTTTATGAAGGGCCTGAATATCTAGTAATAAGTGTAGATAACGAAGGAAAATTACAAACACTTGAAGGATTTTTTGATAGCGATCCAGATTTGACTCAATTTGTTGATGATAGATACACATTTCGCTCAATAAATGCAAATGATAATACAGTTTGGTGTGCGTGGTTAACAGGTATGTACACACATGAAGATTTTCCTAATTATGAAGAAGAATTGCCTGATGGAAGCACATACATTTATAATTATCCAGAGCGACACATGATCGATGTCATTTATAAAAGATTCCCACCAGATGGATACAAATACAATGAGAGTACAGGGAAATTAGATGATCCTGTATTTTATACATGGCATGTGCCTGGATCAGAAAAATCATTAACAGAACAGACAGAACCTATAATCGCAAGATGGAAAGCAATAGACACAAGCAGTTGGCCAGATAATGAAAAATACAATAATGTGAAAAAAGACATAGATGATTATTTAGCTTGGTTAGAAACTGTACCTACAGTATGGGCTGAAGTAGATCCATGGAAAATACATTGGCCTCCTGAACCTTTATTACCGGAAGCTGTACTACCATAATTTAATTTCTTAAAAAACTTAATTTATAAATACTTGACTTTTAAAGGATAGTATGAATAGATCAAAAGCATTTTTTGTAAATGGCGGTTATGGTAGAATGATTTCTTCGATACCCGCTTTTGAACTCTATGCCAAAACAGAACAAGATCCTAATTTTATCATAGTTTGTGAAGGAGGAACTGATGCATTTAAAGGTCATCCTGAGCTAGACCATCGTGCCTATGATTCTTGGCACAAAAATTTATTCCGTGAAAAAATTAGAGATAAGGAAATAGTAACCACTGAACCCTATAGAGTTTTTGAATATTACAATCAACAGTGTAGTCTATCTCAAGCTTTCGATATACAGATTAACAATCAAGGTATAAGAAATATTCCACAACCCAAATTATTTTTATCTAAAGAAGAATTAATAACTGGCAGAAAAGTTGTTAACGATGTAAAAGAAAAATTAAAACAAGAAAAAACTATAGTATTCCAACCTTTTGGTAGAGGAGTAAAATATATCGATCAAAGCTTCGTTGATAGCAGCGGTAGAAGTATAGAATTTACAGATTTCAAAAAAATTATAAGTTTATTACAAAAAGAAAAATTTGCGGTAATATGCATGAGTGAAATGGTTTTTGATTTTTCAAAAGACAAATTTGAAAATGATGTAGCCATGCCTGAACAAATTCCTTTAAGGATATGGGCATCTGTTATAAAATACGCAGATCATTTCCTAGGATGTGATAGTGTTGGTCAACATTTATCACATGCAGTGGATACAACAAGCACTGTAGTTGTTGGAGCAACTTTTCCTATTAACGTATCATATCCTGGTAATAGTAATATTGAAATCGTAGATCTTGGTATGCATGATAGGATATATGATCCTATCAGGATTTTACCAGATGAATATATATCAAGAGCAAATGAAAATATTATGCGCATGACCCCTGAAATACACGAATATATTTTAGATAGAATATTAAGAAAACCCAAGGATCCAGATGATACATAGATCAGGTTATATTGCTGGAATTACAAGAGGACACAACGCAGGAGTATGTTTATTAAAAGACGGTGAGGTTATTTTTAGTATAGAAGAAGAGAGATTGTCACGGCACAAATATGACGGATGCCCTTTAGCAAGTATGATCAAAATTTTAGATTATACTGACAAGATAGATTTTTTAATTGTAGCACATACCTCAGCGTTAGTTAGTGATCCAATTCATGTTGATTTTACTGGTGATGATGTGTATACAGCTACTGCTAGGAAATTAGGTTTAATCAGCAGAACTGAAAATAATTTTGAACATCCCCAAGTGGTTGACTGGTGGTTTCAACATCACAAATTGCATGCTGCATGTGCATTTTATCGATCAGGATTTGAAACTGCAACCGCAGTGATAGTAGATGGAGCTGGAACAGTATTTCCTATTTATTCTCCTTACATGAATAATCAATTGTTCGGTTGGGAGACTGAAACGGTTTTTGAATGTAGTTATCCTGCAGTATTTAACACTGTGTACAAACATATAGGAACAAACGGTCCTATGCCAAATGTAAAAACAGATTTAGCAGATCAACTTACAGGACAAAAATTTGAAACAGTTGTTACTGAATCTGCTGGAATTGTAAAAGTTTATGAAGGAGTTACTGAATTTTGTGGGTTTTCAAGCATTGAAGCAGGAAAAACTATGGGATTATTTCCCTATGGAAAACAAAATAATAACATCCCTACTTTTTTTACAAAAAATAGCATAGGATGGAAAAGTAATAGAGATCTTTTTACTCCAACTTATCCTCATGGTTGTAGAGTTAATAACGAAATTTCCACCGCTTTAAATGATCTACCAGAATTATCAGAAGATGAACTTGTATCATTTGATGTAACTAGTTTAGAAAGCAGACGTGATTTAGCATATGCAGTACAAAAAGAAACACAAGATAGAGTGTTAGATTTAATACTTAATAGTGTAGAGCAGACAAAAAATAAAAATGTTGTATTATCAGGAGGATACGGTTTAAATTGTGTAGCAAATTATTACTTCTTAGATAAACTTAATAAAGAAAAAATAAATTTTTATGTAGAACCTATTTCAAATGATGCAGGTACAGCAATAGGTGCTGCTTTACTATATGATCGGATAATGTATCAAACTAAAAAGAAAAATAATATAACACATAATTTATATTTAGGACCAAAATATAATATTACAAAAGATTTTGTATGTAAGTTAGCAAAAGATTATAATGCAACAGTCGAACATGCAGATAATGAAGCGATTGTAAAATTATTAACAGATAAAAACATAGTTGGTATATTTCAAGGAAGGTCAGAAAACGGACCACGAGCTTTAGGAAACAGGAGTCTTTTATTTGATCCACGGTTTACAGATGGAAAAGAATATGTTAACAAAGTAAAACGTAGAGAATACTTTCGTCCGTTTGCGGGTTCAATCTTAGAAGAGGATGTACATGATTGGTTCGATTTACGTGGCATGCAATCTTCTCCTACTATGATGTACGCAGTTGATTGTAAGGAAGGAGTAAAAGAAAAAATACCAAGTATCATACACGTTGACGGTACCTGTAGGATTCAGACTGTAAACAAAAAACAAAATCCTTTGTATTATGATCTTATACTGGAGTTTAAAAAACAAACACAAACACCAATTGTTTTCAACACAAGTTTTAATTTAGGAGGACAGCCTT
>MDTD01119157.1_pt1 | contig 17822 bp, 16 predicted proteins | sample 811221 | NCBI WGS metagenome assembly MDTD01 (sample SAMN05326646, study PRJNA326480) | marine metagenome | isolation source: seawater | place: Pacific Ocean: South West | collected 2011 | reverse complement strand
GAGTAGTTATTACAGGTTTGGGTATAGTTTCTTGCTTAGGAAATAATCAAGATGAAGTAACACAATCTCTTTTAAATTCAAAATCAGGGATTTCCTTTTCCGAGGAATATAAAGAACATAATCTAAAAAGTCATATTCATGGTAAACCTAAAATTAAACTTGAAGACCATATTGATAGAAAAACAATTAGATTTATGGGTTCAGGCTCTGCATATAATTATATTGCTATGAAAGAAGCTATAAAAGACTCTGGGTTGGAGGATAAAGATGTAAGTAACTTTAAAACTGGTATTGTTATGGGTTCTGGAGGACCGTCAATTGAAAATGTTATTTTAGCTGCGGATAAAACCAGAGCTAAAACTCCAAAGTTAATGGGTCCATTTATTGTACCAAGAACAATGGCTAGTACTGCATCTGCAACTCTTGCTGTTCCTTTTAAAATTAAAGGAACTAATTATACAATGAGTTCAGCTTGTGCTACCAGCGGTCATTGTATAGGAAATTCAATGGAACTAATCCAAATGGGTAAACAAGATATTGTTTTTGCTGGAGGTAGTGAGGAAATTCATTGGGCTATGACTGCAATGTTTGACGCAATGACTGCATTGTCATCGAAATATAATGAAACACCTGAAAAAGCATCTAGGGCATATGATAAAACTAGGGATGGGTTTGTTATTGCAGGTGGAGCAGGAGTATTGGTACTTGAAGAATTTGAACATGCCAAGGCAAGAGGAGCTAAAATTTATGCAGAATTAACCGGCTACGGAGCAACTTCAGATGGATATGATATGGTGGCTCCATCTGGAGAAGGAGCCATTAGGTGTATGAAAATGGCTCTTGCAACCGCAAAAAATCAAATTGATTATTTGAATACTCATGGAACTTCAACTCCAGTAGGAGATATTACAGAATTAAATGCAGTAGGGAATACTTTTGGTTCAAAAATTCCAAAGATAAGTTCAACAAAATCTTTGTCTGGACATCCCCTAGGGGCGGCATCGGTGCACGAGGCTATCTATAGCTTAATAATGATGAAAAATAATTTCATAACTGCATCAGCAAACATAAATGATATGGATGAAGATGCTAAAAAATTTCCTATAATTACACAAACTGAAAAGAATATTGAACTTAACGCTGTTATGTCAAATAGCTTTGGTTTTGGTGGTACCAATGCAACTCTAATATTTGAAAAGGTATAAATAATGAGCTTAATGAAAGGCAAAAAGGGTGTTATAATGGGTGTTGCTAATGAAAGGTCCATTGCCTGGGGTATTTCTCAAAAACTAGCAGAGTCAGGAGCTGAACTTGCATTTACTTATTTAGGTGAAGCTTTAAAGAAAAGGGTTGTTCCATTAGCTGAAAAACTAAATTCAAAAACAACATTTAGCTGCGATGTAGAAAAGAAAGAGGATGTTATAAAATTATTTGACGATATTAAATCAAAATGGGGTGAAATAGATTTTGTTGTTCATGCAATTGCTTTTTCAGATAAATCTGAACTTTCCGGTGAATATTTAAACACTTCAAGGGAAAATTTTTTAAGAAGTATGCTTATTTCATGCTTTTCATTTACAGAAGTTGCTAAAGAAGCTGCTAAAATTATGAAACCAAGCGGTAGTATGATTACACTTACATATGAATCAACAAAAGCTATCCCAAATTATAATGTGATGGGGGTCTGCAAATCTGCTCTGGAAACAAGTGTAAAATATTTGGCAAGAGATTTGGGTGTTAAACAAATTAGGGTTAATGCTATTAGTGCGGGACCAATTAAGACGCTGGCTGCATCAGCAATTGGTGATGCTAAATTCTTATATAAATGGAATGAAGATCATTCCTTTTTAAAGAGAAATGTTGATATTCATGATGTTGGAAATTCAGCTTTATATTTGTTGAGCGATTTAGCTGCTGGTGTTACTGGTGAAATTCATTACGTGGATGCGGGATATAATAAAGTCGGAATGCCTGACCCAAAAAATATAAAATGAATTTTATTTAAAATTAATATTTCTAATATTTTCTTTCAGAAAGAATATATCGATTTTTAAAAGTGTCTGTGTCAAAAATTTCACATTTTTTTATCCAATTTAAAATAATTTTATTTTTTTTATTTATATTTTTAAAAAATTTAAATTTTGAATAAAATTTTTCGCTCCTATTAAGTGATTTAGTTATATGAATTGTTTTAATTTTTTTTGTGTTTAGAAAAAATTTTTTCATCAAATATGTTCCTAAATTTGAACCCCTAAATTCTTTCAGTATATAGAGGAATGACAAGTGTCTTGTATATTTAAAATTTATAATAACCATGGAACCAATTATTTTGTTTCTAGAATAAAGAAAAATAAATTTTAATTTTTTATCCCTACGATATTTCCATGGTGCATTATTTATATTTCTATTGGATATAAATTCTTTTTCTTTGATATTTTTTATGAAACTGATTATTTGTTTATCACTTGCAGTTTTTCTGAATTTAATTGTTTTAGAAATTTTTTTAAACAAGTTTTAGAATTATGTTACAGCTTGTTTTATTGATAATTTAACTTTTCCCCTATCAAATCCAATAACTTTGACTTTAACATCATCTCCCTCTTTAACAACATCAGTCACTTTTGCCACTCTTTTTTCTGCTAATTCCGAAATGTGAACCAATCCGTCTTGTTTACCTAGAAAATTTACGAAAGCACCAAACTCCATTATTTTCATAACTTTTCCATTATAAATCTTGTTAAGCTCTGCCTTTGCTGTTAAGTCCTTAATCATCTGCATTGCTTTATTTCTTGATTCCTCATCTGGTGCAGCGACTGTAACTACTCCATCATCGTTTATATCAACTTTTGCTCCTGAAATTTCAACAATTTCTCTTATTGTTGCTCCACCTTTTCCTATAACAGTTGCTATATCTTTTTTATCTACAGATATTTTTTCCATTTTAGGAGTATGCTTTCCAACATTATCTCTCGATTTAGATAAAGCTTTATTCATTTCACCTAAAATATGTATTCTTCCATCTTTAGCTTGTTTTAGTGCCTTTTCCATTATTTCAAAAGTTATACCAGTAATTTTTATATCCATTTGAAGAGATGTAATTCCATTTTTAGTTCCAGCAACTTTAAAGTCCATATCACCTAAATGATCTTCGTCGCCTAAGATGTCTGACAAAACGCTAAAATCATCTCCTTCTTTAATTAATCCCATAGCAATTCCTGCAACCGGTTCTTTAATTGGCGCACCTGCATCCATTAATGCTAATGAAGCACCACAAACAGTTGCCATTGAAGATGAACCATTTGACTCAGTGATTTCTGAAACAATTCTAAATGTATAAGGAAAGGTTTCTTTTGGTGGTAATGATGAATTTATAGCTCTCCATGCAAGTTTTCCATGTCCTATTTCTCTTCTACCAGTCCCAATTCTTCCTGTCTCACCAACAGAAAATGGTGGGAAATTATAATGAAGCATAAATCTCTCTTTTTGCAAACCATCTAAACTTTCAATTTTTTGCTCATCATCAGAAGTTCCAAGAGTAGTTGTTACAATTGCTTGTGTTTCTCCCCTTGTAAATAATGCTGAACCGTGAACTCTTGGTAAGATTCCAACTTCACACATTATTGGTCTTACATCTGAAAGTCCTCTTCCATCTATACGATTTTTATTCTTGAGAATGTCAGTTCTTACAATTGTTTTTTCTAATTTTTTTAGTTCAGAATTAACGTCCAGATCTGTTATTTCTTCATTCTCTTCATAAATTTTTTTAGCTTTATCAGTAATTTCAGAGATCATATTGGATCTTTCTTGCTTATCTATAGTAGAAAAAGCTTTCTTCAATTCCGTTGTAAACTCAGTCTCTAATTTCTTTCTTACTTCAGAAAGATCTTTTTTTTCAACAACCCAATCAGGTTTTTTGCATTCATTTGCTAATTCTTCTATCATTTGAATGATAGGAGCAAATCCTTCGTGACCAAATTTTACCGCATTTAACATTTCCTCTTCGGTTAATCCTTTGGCTTCAGACTCAACCATTAAAACTGCATCTTTAGTTCCAGCAACAACTAGATCGAGTTTTGAATTTTTTAGATCTGCTTTGGAAGGGTTTAAAACGTAATTTCCATCAACAAAACCAACTCTAGATGCTCCTACAGGTCCTAAAAATGGCATTCCAGAGATAGCCAAAGCTGCAGAGGAAGCAATGATTGATAAAACATCTGCTTCATTTTCTTTATCGTAAGAAATTACTGTTGGAAGTACTTGTACTTCATTTTTAAATTCATCTGGAAACAATGGTCTAATCGGCCGATCTATTAATCTGGAAATTAATGTTTCGCTCTCAGTTGGTCTTGCTTCTCTTTTAAAATAACCACCAGGAATTTTGCCTGCTGCATAATATTTTTCTTGATAATTTACCGACAATGGAAAGTAATCAATATCTGGGTTTACTTTTTTTGCACCTACCGCTGTTGCTAATACAACTGTTTCACCACATTGCGCGATGATTGCACCATCAGCTTGCCTTGCGATTTTTCCAGTTTCTAAGCTTATTTTTTTTCCTGCTACTTCAATTTCTTTCTTTACTATTTTAAACATTTACTTCCTTAAATTTAATTTTGAAATTACTTCTTTATATGTTTCCATCTTATTTTTCTTCAAATAATCTAATAATTTCTTTCGTTTATTTACCGCTTTTATCAAACCAACAGACGAGTGCTTATCCTTTTTAAATTTTTTAATATGTTGGGATAAATTCTCAATTTTAGCTGTTAATTGTGATATCTGTATTTCAGATGAACCAGTATCTTTGTCATGTCTTGCTATATCTTTCATTTTTTTCTCCATTGTATTTTTATTTTTGTGTTTGCCTAATTAAACTTTCTATCTTTTCAGCATAGTCAAAAGAATCATCATTTACGAAAAATAATTTCGGCATAAATTTTACCATTATTTTTTTTGACAAAACTTTTCTGATTATAAATGAAAATTCTTTTAGTTTTTCTAAAACTTTTTCTGTATCTTTTCCTCCTAAGGGTATGACAAAAATCTTGGCTGTTTTTAAATCTGGACTCATTCTTACTTCTGTTACAGTAATTGTTTTTGTATCTAAATCGGAGATTTTGGTTTCCTCTCTTATAAAAATCATACTTAATGCTTGTTTTATCATTTCGCCAACTCTCAATTGTCTCTGGGAAACTGTTTTACCTAATTTTGCCATTTCAAATCTGTCTTTCTATGATTTTTGAGTTATAAGCCTCTATAATATCTTTTATTTGGAAATCATTAAAGTCTTTAAGAGAGATTCCACATTCAAGTCCTGCATTTACTTGCTTAACTTGATTTTTCTCTCTAAAAATAGATCCAACTCTTCCGCTAAAAACTATGGTTCCATCTCTAATAATTCTCGCATGAGAGTCTTGGTTTATTTCTCCATTAATTACTTTTGAGCCAGCTACTTTACCTACTTTTGACACCTTAAATATATCTAACACTTCTGCAGTCCCAGTAATTTCTTCATTCACTTCAGGGGTAAGTAATCCCGACATTTGATTTTTAATAAAATCTATTAATTCATAAATAATATTAAATGATTGAATTTTAATATTATCTTTTTCTGCAAGTTTTTTAGCTTCCTTACTAGGTTTTACGTTAAATGCTAAAACTATTGCATTAGAAGCTTTTGCTAAGGTTATATCTGTTTCAGTAACCATTCCTATATCAGATAATAATATTTTTGCTTTTACTTCTTCGTGCTTAATATTAGATATTGCAAACTTAATCGCTTCAGATGAACCGTGAACATCAGATTTAATAATTATATTTAACTCTTCAGATTTTTTATCTGAAAATGCTCCATCTTTAGCGGCAAAACTAAGATTTTTTGTTCCTTCCCTTGCCTCATTTATTCTAGCCTCAGCTAAATGTTTAGCCTCTTTTTCAGTTGGAAGAACTATAAAATCATCACCAGCATTAGATGCTCCATTAATTCCTAAAATTTCCACTGGTGTAGACGGTGTCGCAAAATCTACATTTTGTCCTTGATCATTTATGATTGCTCTAATTTTTCCCCATTTTTTTCCACTAACAAAATAGTTTCCTTTTTTTAAATTTCCTGATGTAACTATAATATTCACCACCGGTCCTCTACCTACATCTATTTTGGATTCTAAAACTATACCTTTAGCCTCTGTATCATGTTCTGTTTTTAAATCGAGCAATTCAGCTTGTAAACTTACCGCCTCAATTAACTTGTCTAAATTATTTTTTGTTTTTGTAGAAATCTCTATCATCAAGGTATCACCAGATAAATCTTCGGCTATTAGCTCGTATTCAAGTAATTGATTTTTAATCTTTCCAGGATCTGCTTCTGGGAGATCACATTTATTGATTGCAACTACAATAGGCACATTGGCAGCTTTTGCATGTTTTATTGACTCAATTGTTTGTGGTTTAACGCCATCATCAGCAGCTACAACTAAAATTACAATATCTGTTAGTTTAGATCCTCTAGATCTCATTTCTGTAAATGCAGCATGACCGGGTGTATCTATAAATGTTATTTTATTATTTGCATTTGTAATTTGGTAAGCGCCTATATGTTGTGTAATACCTCCATACTCACCATCTACAACATTTGCTTTTCTTAAGACATCTAGTAATGATGTCTTTCCATGATCTACATGGCCCATCACTGTTACAATTGGCGGTCTGGATTTTAAATTTTCGTTCTTAACCTCTTTGATTTTATTAATTATATCCTCAGCTTTTTGTTCTTTAATTGAGTTATGGCCAAATTCTTTTACTAAATACTCAGCAATATCGGAGTCGATTGCGTGATTTATAGTAGCTTTCACACCCATAGACAATAGGTGCTTAATAAGATTGCTAGACTGTTCACTCATTCTGTTAGCTAGTTCTCTGATGGTTATAGTTTCAGGGATATACACATCTCTTTTTACAGGTTTATAATCTTGCTTCTCTTCTTTTATCTGATCTCTATTTTCTTTTTGCCTCGCTCTTCTAATAGATGCTAAGCTCCTTCCTCTCAACTCTACACCATCATCATCACTCAATGCTCTTGAAATAGTTAACTTCAATTCTCGTTTTTTGTTATGGTTTTTATCTTTATTATCTCTAGCTGAATCTCCTTTTAGTCTTTTAGTTGCCCTTTGCTCAGCCAACTTTCTTTTTTCAAAATCTGAAATATCTTTTTTAGGTAAAAAACTTTGGGGACTCTTTTTTAAACCATGACCATGTACTGTTTTTTTGAAACCATCACTACTTGTTGATTTATTAAACTTCTTTTTAGAAAAAGATCTATTATTAATTATAACAGAATTTTTGGGATTGCTTCTTGCTTGTTCTATACTAGTTATAGTTTTTTTTGTATTTCCAGAAATTGAAAGTTTTAATTTTTTTTTGTCCATAAATCATCTCTCAATCTTTGTAAACAATATTTCTAGCTGACATAATTAAGTTATCTGCCTCTTGTCTTGTTAATGCAAAATCTTCTAAATATCCTCTAACCTTAACTTTTTCACCATTCACAACATCATAAGCACCTGTAAGTTCGTCAGATGCAAGATCTGCAAAATCTGTAAGTGTAAGAATTTTTTGCTCTCCTAATGTAACGAGCATACCTGGAGTTAAGCCTGGTAATTCTATTAAGTTATTATCAAGACCTAGATCTTTTACTCTGTTTGAAATTTCCTCTTGATCTTTTTGATAGAATTCACTTGCTCTATCAATTAATTCTTTCGCAGTTTCCTCTTCTATTCCTTCAATTTTTGTTAGATTCTCAACAGCGCTATCTTTTATATCTTCTATAGACGAAAACCCTTCTGCAACTAATAATTGTCCTAATGTTTCGTCTAACTCTAAATTTTTTACAAAGTTGTCGGTTTTTTCTTTAAACTCTATTTGTCTTCTCTCTGAGTCTTCTTGGTCAGTTAAAATATTTATTTCATGATTCAAAAGTTTTGTAGCAAGTCTAACATTTTGACCTCTTCGCCCTATTGCTTTACTCAAATTTTCATCCGTTAAAATTACATCAATTTTTTTTTGACTTGAGTCAACATTTACCCTTAATATTTCTGCTGGCGATAAAGCACTTGCTGCAACAATTGCTAAATCCTCTGACCAATTTACTATATCTATTTTTTCGCCTTGAAGTTCATTTACTACTGCTTGGACTCTACTTCCTCTCATACCAACGCAAGCACCAACTGGATCAAGAGAATTATCTTTGGCCTTGACGCAAATTTTGGCTCTGCTTCCTGGATCTCTTGAGGATGAAATAATTTCAATCAAACCATCGTATATTTCTGGCACCTCTAAAGTAAAAAGCTTTTCCATAAATTTTGGATGTGCTCTAGATAAAAAAATTTGTTGACCTCTTTGTTCTCTTCTAACATCAAGACAATATGCCTTTACTCTATCTCCTGCTTTAATATTTTCTCTGGGTATCATTTCATTTTTTTGTATGATGCCTTCCGCTTTACCTAAATCTACAATCACATTTCCAAACTCTAATCTTTTAACAATGCCACTAAGGATTGTATCTTTTTTGTCTATAAAATCATTAAACTGTCTGTCTCTTTCTGCTTCTCGAACATTGAAACTTATCACCTGTTTAGCCGTTTGTGCTGCAATTCTTCCGAAGTCAAATGAGGGAAGATCTTGAAGAATCTCATCTCCAATTTTTTTTTCTTTATTTTTTTCGTCTAATAAAACTGCTTCGTTTAAAGTTACCTCAGTATTAGAATTTTCTGATTTTTCTACAATTAACAGCTTCCTGTAAATTTCTATATCTCCGTTTTCTCTATTGATATTAACCACAATATTATTTTCTGTTCCAAATTTTGATCTAGCTGCCTTTGCTATACCCGTTTCCATTGAAGTTATAATTAATTCTTTATCTATAGATTTTTCTAAAGCTACAGCTTCAGCTATTCTTAATAATTCAAGTTTATCTGCTCTTCTATTTAGCATTTTATTTGCTCCAAAAAAAAATGGGCCGAGGCCCATTTTGATATATCAACAATGTGATGTGAATATAGATATTTTTTTTACATTTTCAACTTTATTTAATTCTTAAAAATGTCAGCTTTATCAGTTTTTTCCCATGAAAATGCTCCGTTTGCTTCTGAATCTCTGCCAAAATGGCCATACGCTGCGGTTTTTTCATAAATTGCTTTATTTAAACCAAGCATTTCTCTTATGCCTCTTGGGCTTAAATCAAAATTTTCATTTATTAGTTTTGCTACGTGTTTATTTTTTTCTTCATCATTATCAAATAGATCAACATAAATTGACAAGGGTTTTGACACGCCTATTGCGTAAGCGAGTTGAATTAAGCATTTATTGGCAATTTTTGATGCAACTACATTTTTTGCAAGATATCTAGAAGCGTATGCTGCTGATCTATCAACTTTGGTCGGGTCTTTTCCAGAAAATGCGCCTCCACCATGAGGTGCGGCGCCTCCATAAGTATCTACAATAATTTTTCTACCAGTTAATCCACTATCGCCATCTGGTCCACCAATCACGAAATTACCCGTTGGATTAATATATATTTCATTTTCATCTAACCCTTCTAAAAGATTTTTTGGAATTGCTTTTTCTATGTAAGGTTTGACTAACTCTCTTACTTGAGATTGATTAACATCAGCAGAGTGTTGGGTTGAGATCACAACAGATTTCACATTAGAAGGTATTCCATCTTTATATTCAATTGTTATCTGGCTCTTTGAATCTGGTTCAATATTTTTTAATTTTCCAGATTTTCTATCCTCTGCCATTAATCTTAAAATTTTGTGTGAAAAGTGAATTGGTGCAGGCATTAAAACTTCTGTTTCTCTACATGCATAGCCGAACATAATACCTTGATCTCCAGCACCTTCATCCTTATTACTAGATGCATCTACTCCCATGGCTATGTCGGCAGATTGGGAATGGAGATGACTTTCTATTTTAGTAGCTTCTTTCCAAGTGAAGCCCTTCTGATCATAACCTATATCCTTTATACACTCTCTCACTTTTTGAATTAAATCTTCTTTTTTAATTTCTGGCCCTCTTACCTCTCCAGCTAGCACAACCTTGTTTGTTGTCGTTAGGGTTTCGCAAGCTACTCTAGATTGTGACTCTGCACCTAAGTATGTATCTACAACCATATCTGATATTCTATCACAGACTTTGTCTGGATGACCTTCAGATACAGACTCGCTTGTAAAAAGGTAATTTTTTAAATTATTCATTTTTCGTTTTTTTAAATGAAAAAATTAAAAAAATATATAATAAAATAATTAAAAAATAGATTTTATTTCCATATGTGGAAAAAAACGTATTATCAACATTCACTATTTCTTTTATTGATATAATTCCTTCTTTATCAATATTTATTCTACTTAATATTGAACCGGTTGGATCAACTATCGCCGAAATCCCGTTATTTGATGATCTTAAAGTATATTTACCATACTCTACAGACCTAAATATACTATGTGAAAAATGTTGATATGGTCCTATTGAATTTCCAAACCATCCATCCTCTGATATATTTAATATAAAATTATAATCTTCCTCACTGTGTAATTTACCAGAATATATTATTTCATAACAAATTAGTGGTAGCACCTTGATTTTATTATCTTCATCTAAATTAAATACCTTTCTTTCCATTCCTTCCGAGTAAGATTGATAATTGTTAGTTAATGTTTTTAAACCAATTTTCGAGAGAACAGATTCTAAAGGAAGAAATTCTCCAAACGGAACCAATTTATTTTTGTAATATTTGTATTTAACATTAGCCTCATTATCAATAACCGACAGTGAATTGTAGTAAAGAGGCTTTTCATTTTGGATCTCATAATTATTAATTCCTAATACAACAATTTGATTTTGTGAAAAAAATTTACTAAATAAATATCCATATTGATTTTTCAAAGATGTTAAATTAATATTAGGTATAATTCCTTCGGGCCAAATAAATATTGCATTAGTATTCGGTCTCGTTTTACTTAACTTAATTAACTTTAATAAAATTTCCTCATCATCAACATTTTTATAAAATCTCTCTACAGGAATACTAGTTGATAGAACATTAATTTCGCTATTGAGAATTTCAGTTTTGAGCGTTCTAAACTTATTTATTTCTAAACTGCCATACAAATAATTACATATCACAATTACAATTATTAAATAAAAACCCAAAAGGTCTTTTTTTTGTCTGTCTAAATACAGAATTGATGGTGCGCAGAAAATTGTAATTAGGACCATATTAAATGAGTAAATACCAATTAAAGAGGTCACCTGAATAAACTCTAAAAATTCTGAAAAAGAGTAAGCAAAAAGATTCCAAGGAAAACCTGATAAAATATTTCCTCTTATAAATTCAAATAATCCTAAAATTGATGAGAAAATTAATATATTTACAATTATTATTTTAGATTTTAGAAATAATTTAAATATTAAAAAAGCAAATCCATAAAATAGACTTAAAAAAAGTGGTATCAATAGAATTGCAAAAGGAATGAAAATTTTAAAATTATCATCATACAAAAGTGATAATGGTATCCAATATAAACTTGAAATAAAATAACCAAATCCAAATAGGCAACCATACAGAAAGAAAGCCTTGATGCTTTGGCTTTTATTCTTAATTAGAAATATAAATATCAAACTAAATGTAAAAAAATTTATAATCCAGTAGTGATAAGGTGGAAGACTTAAAGATGTAAAGACACCTAAAATAAGTATATATAAATTTTTTATATAAGTAGTATTTTTTTTTTTAATCAAATTAGCCTTCAATTTTTTGAAATATTTTATATTCTTCAGAATTCATTATTTCATAGTCTTTATTAGTTTTATGATCAAAATTTAGAAGGTGTAAATAACCATGGATGATTATTTTAATAAAACCATTCTTAAGGTCGTGTTTATTTTTTTTTTTAAATTCTTCATGACTGACAACAATATCACCTAAGTAAAATTGTTTTTTTTTCATACAAATTTTTAAATCTTTTTCATTATAAAATGGGAAAGAGAGAATATCGGTTGGTAGATTTTTTTTTCTAAATTTTTTATTTAATAATTTTATTCTCTTATTATTTGTTAGTAATACAGAGATATTTACTTTTTTATTAAGAAATTTATAACGTTTAGGAAATTTTCGAATAATGGTTTGAATTTGCTTTTTAGGATTTTTAATGATTTTTTCCCAATTTTTAGATTCAACTAAAATTTCGGCATCAATCATTATTTTTCTTTGTAGAATAAGCTTTAACTATTTTTGAAACTAATGGATGTCTTACTACATCCTTATGATCAAAATCTACAATTGAAATTTCGCTCAAATGACCTAATATTTCTTTTGACCTATCTAGACCAGATAAGTTTTTATTTGGTAAGTCAATTTGTGACGGGTCACCATTAATTACTATTTTGGAATTTTCTCCAATTCTTGTTAAAAACATTTTAATCTGTGTATCTGTTGCGTTTTGTGCTTCATCAAGAATTGCAAAAGAATTTTTTAAAGTTCTTCCTCTCATAAATGCCAAAGGTGCAATTTCTATATCACCGACCTCTATTTTTTTTTGAATTTTTTCAAAATCAAGCAAGTCATACAAAGAGTCATAGAGGGGACGTAAATATGGATCAACCTTTTCTCTCATATCTCCGGGTAAAAAACCCAGCCTTTCGCCCGCTTCGACTGCTGGTCTGGAAAGTATTATCCTTTCAATTTTTTTATCCAACAACATTGTTAATGCAACTGCAACAGCTAAGAATGTTTTTCCAGTTCCGGCCGGACCTGAAGATATTACAATATCATTATCTCTAAGTGCTTTTACATAACTTTTTTGTTTTTCAGATCTAGGAATTACAGATTTTTTTGGTGTTTTAATTATGTAATTGATATTTTCTTTAGAATTTTTTTTTTCATCAATCATAAATTTATTTATAGATGAAATTATATCCTTTTTTTCAATAGATCCATTGATTAAATATTGATCATACAAAAAACTTATAGCATTTTTAACGATTTCATTTTTCTTTGCATCATTCTTTAGAATTATAGAATTACCTCTTGAATAAATTGAGGTATTTGTGATTTTTTCTAGTTCTTTAATATTGTTATTAAATTCACCCGCAACACCCAGTAGATCTTGGTTTTTAGAGAATATTATACTAACGGTATTATTTTCTGAATAAACATACTTTAAATCCGATTTTAATTTTTTTGAAACAATATTGCTCAAATTATGCAGCTTTCATTTTATTTTTCGTTAATCCAAAAAGTGAATTTTGATTACTACTTTTAATATTAACCTTAATTATTTTTCCAATATCATTTTTTTCACTTTGAAAAATAACCGAGTTTAAAAATTCGTTTCTTCCAAAATATTTATTTTGATTACTCATTTTATTTTCTACTAATACGTCAATTTCCTTTTCTTCAAAAGATTTATTGTGATCTATTTGATTTTGAAATAAATAAGACTGTAATTCAATTAATCTTTCTTTACAGACATTTTGATCTATTTCTTCTAGTGTAGATGCTTTAGTTCCTGGTCTTGAACTAAAGATAAATGAAAATGAATTTATAAATTTTAATTTTTTAATAAGGTTTATTGTCTCTATGAAATCTGAATTTTTTTCACCTGGATATCCAACTATGAAATCACTTGATAATTTAATTGAAGAATTAATTTTTTTTAATTTTTCATAAATATCAATGTAATCTTCTACTTTATGTTTTCTATTCATTAGTTTTAAGAGTTTGTTTGATCCTGTTTGTATTGGCAAATGTATAAAAGGCATTAACTTTTTATTTGTAGAATAACATTCAATTAAGTCATCTGTCATATCTATTGGATGTGAAGTAGTATATCTTATTCTTTTTAATTCTGAATATTTCTCAAGTTCATTTAATAAATGCGAGATCCTAAATTCTTTATTTTGCTCCTTAAAACTATATGCATTAACATTTTGACCTAATAGTGTAATTTCTTTAGAACCATTTTTAATTAATTCCTCTGCCTCTTTTAAGATAGTTACAAAGGACCTTGAACACTCTGGTCCTCTTGTGTAAGGAACTACACAAAAGTGACAAAATTTATCACACCCTTCCTGAATTGTTAAAAAGGATGATACTTTACTTTCTGAGTTTCTAGTCTTTTCCAGTAAATCAAATTTTGCAATTGTGTCAAATTCTGTTTCATCTTCTTTTTTATTTTTTTGAAAATTGTCTAATATTTTATTGATTTTATGATATGACTGAGGACCTATTACCACATCAATGAATGGTTCTCTTTTTATCATTTCTACATTTTCTGCTTGCGCTACACAACCAGCGACAACCATTATAGGTTTTTTTTTATTTAAGAAAATCTCTTTTACTCTACCAACTTCGTGAAATACTTTTTCTTTAGCTTTATCTCTAATATGACATGTATTTATAACATAACAATCTGCAATTTTTTGATCATCTGATTTTTCATATCCAATATCTTTTACAATATCAAATATTCTATTGCTGTCATAAACATTCATCTGGCAGCCAAAAGTTTTTATGAATATTTTTTTATTCACTTATTTTTTTTTCACACCATAAAGTTCTAACTTATGATCCACAAGCTCGTAGCCATACTTTTCAGCAACCTTTTTTTGGAGCTTTTCAATTTCGTCATCAACGAATTCTATTATTTCACCGGTCTTGACATCTATTAAATGATCATGATGGCTTTCGATCATTGCTTCATACCTAGCTTTTCCACCTTTAAAATCATGTTTAGCTAGTATTCCTGCCTCTTCAAATAATTTTACAGTTCTATACACAGTCGCAATACTTATTTTTGGATCAATTTTTGAAACTCTTTTATATAATTCGTCAACATCTGGATGATCTGACTCCCCATACTCTTCTTTTGACTCTGATATAATTTTTGCAATAATTTTTCTTTGCTCTGTAAGTTTAACTCCTTTGGCAAGACATTTTTTTTCTATAGTATCAGTCATAAATAAAAATTAATTTGAATATTTTGGTTGAATAAAATCTTTTGTCAACCTACCTTCTTGCTTTAGATTTAATAGATTATCATAATTATTGTTAGTTATATGGGCATTTTCATAACCGTAAATATTTATTTTATTTGATATCTTGAGCGCTTTAGCTATGCTTATGGCAGATCTAACACTTGTATTTTTGCCTGGGCCTTGATTTATAAATACATTATTTATTGTTGATAAACTAATATTATTTTCAGAAAGAAAATTGAAAATTATAGACACTAATTTGTCGAAGTTTTCTCTACAGTTATCATGGTTAATAATATATTCTTTGTCATCAGTTATGATTTTTAAAAATATTTTGTCACCAGCAGTATCTATTATTAAACTATTCATAATATTTTTATTATATTGTGAAATATCACATTCTCAAGAAAGTAATGATAAATATTTTATAAATGAAAAAGGTATTGTTTCGATAATGTATCATAGATTTAATGAGTCAAAATATCCCTCAACTAATATACAAATGGACATTTTTAAGGAGCATATTAATATTATAAAATCGGCAGGATATAGTTTTTTAAATCCAAAGAATTTTCCAAAAATATTTTCTACTGTGAAAACAGAAAAAAACATTCTTCTTACTATTGATGATGGTTATTCATCATTTTACAACTTTGCCTGGCCATATTTAAAAAAAAATAATATCCCTTTTTTAATTTTTATATCAACTGAAGCTGTAGGAAAAAATGGGTATATGAATTGGCAACAGATAAAAGAAATAAATGAGTACGACTTTGTTTCAATTGGAAATCATTCTCATTCTCATGACTATTTAATTAATTTTAAATTTGATGATTTTAAAAAAGATATTAAAAAATCTATAGAATTATTTGAAAACAATCTAGGATATAATCCAATTTTTTTTTCTTACCCATTTGGAGAATGGTCATTAAAGCAAAAAATATTTTTAAGTGATTACTTTAAATTTGCATTTGGCCAACATTCAGGTGTTATTGACCTAACTAAGGACAGATATGAATTACCAAGATTTCCGATTAACGAAAAGTATGGTGATTTAGAAAGATTTAAATTTATTGTTAATCTTTTATCTTTTCAGTACAAAAATGTTTTGCCTGAAGACAAATTGATAGATCACAATAACCCGCCAAATTTACTCGTGGAATTTTTTGAAGATCAGAACATATCTAATATAAACTGTTTTTCAAATGAAGGTGATGGATGGGATAATTCAGAATTAGAAATAGAAAAAAATGTTCTTAAAATACATTTCAGAGATAAATTTAATTCAAGGAGAGGTAGAGTTAACTGTTCAATAAAGGATGAAATGGGATGGCGCTGGTTTGGATTACAGTTTGTTTTAAAAAATATTAAAGAAAACTAAATTAAGTTTTTTAAAGCAATACTGCTTGGTAATATTTTCACTTCATCAAAGTCGGTTAAATTATTTTGTTTGATAATTTTTTTTAGAATTAACGTATATTCTTTTCCTGTTTCAGCATACTTGTTAAGATAATTAACTAATTCTAAGCTATTTAATTTACCTTGGTTATCTCTTTGTATAGCTCTAACATATCTCATTTCTCTGTAGGATTTATGAGTATTTAAATTTCTTGCATACGCTCTGACAGATGATTTGAGTACATTAAACATCATAACTTTATGTTTAGTTCCTGCTTCAGCTGCCGCGGGTTTTATTCCCTTATCTGTATATGTCCATTGTCCAAATAAAGCATTCCCCTCTAAAGCAAATCTTGATGTTCCCCAACCTGTTTCTTTTGCAGCCTGTGCTATAGCCATTGAAACTGGAATTATATCCATCCTTCTTTTAAGAGTTGGTATATCTTTTTTTTTAACCCCGTATTGTTTGAATTTCTTATTAAGCCATTCATTATCTGCATTTGAATTATTATTTTTATTTAAAATTGTAAAAAGTTTTTTTCTATCTAAGAGAATTTTATTATTTTCCTCAAGAACGAGTGGCAATACAATTTGTATAAATAATTCTTTTCTTTTTTTAACATCTTGAATTTCTTTTAACTCATAAGGAAGCTTTCCTATCTCTACTGGTTTGGCAATTTTATTTAATCTAACATCATTTAAATTGTAATTTGTATCTTTAAATAATTGGTATAATACTGAAGCATTTAATCTCACTCCACTTTCCAAGGAGTCCTCCTCTGTAACTTCACCATAAAGCTCCTCATAAACTAACTCCTGGTCTAAATCATCAATAGCTTCATCTAAATTTAAATCTTCTATAGATTTACCTTCTAATACCCTAGTCAATTTTTGATTTGATGAGTTTTCTATTTCTAGATTTGGTTTTAATGCTTTAGATAAATAATTTGTAGTAGGAGGCAAAATATAAAAAAATAAAATAATGAATAATGAAGCAAAAGAAATTTTATAGAGATTATTTAGGCTGGTTTGTTTGTTTACAGAAGATTTTCTAGATAATAAAAAACCTTTTTTTAAAAGTATTTTTCTTAAAGATTTAATATCCATATTCTTTAATTTATATTTTTAAACATTAAAATTCTTTATTAAACTGGAATTACCTCAATGACTTCTGGAATATAATGTTTAAGAAGGTTTTCTACCCCTTTTTTTAACGTCATAGTTGAACTTGGGCATCCCGAACAACTTCCTTGCAATTCAACTTTTACTTGACCATTTTTAAATTCCTTAAACTTGATATCTCCACCATCTTTTGCAACAGCTGGTCTAATTTTTGTTTCTAAAATTTTTATTATTTTTTTTTCTATTTCGCTTAAATTATCATCTTCATT